>ENA-OYFF01000175-OYFF01000175.1-human-gut-metagenome-genome-assembly--contig:-NODE-175-length-11606-cov-3.434075_pt1 | contig 11606 bp, 8 predicted proteins | sample MGYA00243649_ERZ652939 | MGnify/ENA primary metagenome ERZ652939 (study PRJEB26926, sample SAMN06165315) | human gut metagenome | biome: ENVO:00009003; feature: ENVO:2100002; material: ENVO:00002003... | reverse complement strand
AGTTAATATATTTACATTAATTAAGATTGTATCATATATTACTATATTTTCACAGCCAATTATTTCATACTCTGACTGACTTCTGATGTAATAGTCTGACCGCCCTGTTCATTCCATTCTTTTACAAATGTATCAAAGTAAGATATATCTTCTTCTCCGCTTATAATCTTTAAATATGCCTCTTTTTCTTTAGCCTTAAGTCTCCACCAATGGCTCTTCATTGTGTCTGTGGTCTTAAAATAAAGCGAGTCAACTACCTTTATATTATCCTGTGCAATAAGACTGCATGCCTTAATTCTTGACATATACGCTGCCCATTGCGTACTTGTTTTGTTAGCATTCTTAATATACTCACTGCATGCATCATAAAATGAACGCTCAAGCAGTTCCAGACTGTCAGGATTCTTTCTTCCTGAAATTGTGGCATCTATATTCCTGTAACATATTGAAAGTGCATTATTATAATCAACATTTATTGATAAAGGTCTTGCCGTAGGTTCAACATTAAGCTGATAGTAATTCTTGAATTCTTCTGAGTCTGTACAGTCAAATCTTACTTTATCAAACATAACGCTTATCATCTTTGCTGCAATCTCAGGATGTTCATAGCCTTTTCTTACAACAACATATTTGTAACACGGGTTCTGGCTGTGATAACTCGTTGTTCCATCCGAATCCGTTGCTATTAAATATGGCTTCCAGTTCGCATCCGGATTCCTGCTTACTGCATTAGCAAGCGGATTGTTCGGCGCCCACCATGGTCCGAAAAACGAGCCACACAGACCATTCTCTATAAGCTCACATATGTTGGTTGATGTTCTCAGAAGGAAATCATTATCTATAACACCCTGATTATACAGGCCGCTTATATACGAAAGTGCTTCTTTTGCCTCATCTGTAACCGAACCATATACAATCTCACCATCATCATTCATTATCCACTGCTTTGGATACGCCCCAAAGCAGGCAAATATTATATCCAGCAGAAATTCACTGCTGTAACCACATTCACCTGTCACATCTGTATCCACTGCAAGCCCCACTGTATTAGGTTTTCCGGACGCATCCACGCCATTATTTCCAGGGTCTTCTGATATAAAATGCTTCACTATATTAACAACATCATCAATAGTGTGTGGCTCTGACAATCCAAGCTTATCCATCCAGTCTTTTCTTAACCACACAAGATTAGGTCCATCTGTTATATTAGTCTCCGGCAGTGCCATTATCTTTCCATCATATGTAACCATATCCTTAAGTGAATCGCCATAGCTTTCATACATTTTCCTGATTCTGTCACTTATACAATTATTGTAGCTTTCTGTAAGGTCCTCTATAAGTCCTGCTTCCACTAACTGTTCAACCTCATCCTGACTTGATACAACCATAATATCCGGAAGGCTTCCCATTGAGATTACCATTGAAACATTAGTGTCATACTGACTGTCGTTTGCTTCAAATACGTCGACATTCTGCACATTTATCACAGACTTAATATAGCGTGTGTACGCATTGTCCGTATAAGTGTCATTCTCCGGCATATTGGAATTATTAACACTTGTCATCTTTCCAAGTGTATATTCTATAGTCTCCGGGTAAGCCCCGAATGGAGTTGTTCTCGCTTCTTCCATTCTCGCATTGTATTCTTCATTATCATTAGACGCAAAACCAGCCGGGCTTTTACACCCGGCTAATATAAGCATTATTCCTGTGACACCAAATGCCACACATTTTTTTAATGTTTGCTTTAATCTATTCATATATCTAACCCTTCACTGCACCTGTCATGCTTTCATTATAACATCTTTGCATTATCATAAACAAGGCTGCAATTGGAATTGATATAAGAACTGCTCCTGCTGCAAATCTTGTGTACCATACATCAACATACTCCTTTTCAAGCATCTGCCACAAGCCGATTGCAACAGTATAATACTTCGCATTTGCCCTGCAGATTACTCTTGCAAATATGAAATCTACCCAAGGTGCTATGAATGATGTAAGTATTGTATACACTATAATTGGTTTACTGAGAGGTATTGTTATCTTAGTAAATACCTGCCACTTCGTTGCTCCATCTATCATAGCAGCCTCATCTATTGTCTTAGGGATAGTATCAAAGAATCCCTTTGCAATGTAAAACTGTATTCCTGATGATGCTGAATATACAAGCACAAGCGCAACTCTTATCATTGCTCCTTCTGAAAGTCCTACTGCTTTAAGTATATAATATACGGCAACCATCGCCATAAATGCAGGGAAAAGTCCAAGTATCATTGCGATATTCATCATTGCTTTTCTCATCTTAAACTTAAGCCTTGACATACAGTAGGCTACTGACAGTACAAAAAATGTTGATATAATACATGAGAATACTGCTACTATCAGAGTATTGGTAAACATTCGTGGAAAATTAAGTATTCCTGTATCTGTAAAAAGCTTTACATAATTATCAAGTGAATACTGCTTTGGGAAGAAGGAGCTTGTATAAGCACCCTTCTGAGCCCTGAAGCTTGTGAGGAGTATCCAGAAAAGAGGACTTACCCACACTATCGCTAATATTGTAAGCACTGTATGTGCCAGTATATTTTTAATAGTCTTTTTCTTTTTCACTGGAATCCCTCCTCATCTTTATACGCTTTCGTTCTTCTGTATACAAGCAGTGAACCAATTGCTAAGAATATGAATGTCATAATACCGATAACAGCACCAAGATTATAATACTGATAATCTATTGTCATCTTGTACAGCCATGTTACCAGAAGGTCTGTCTTTCCTGCTGTTGCACCTGCCATAACCGGATCTCCCTTAGTCAGCAGGTAAACAATGTTAAAGTTGTTAATATTAGCAGTAAATGTAGTAATAAGATATGGTGCCGTTACAAATAACATATATGGCATTGTTATCTTAATAAACTTGACAAATCCATTAGCTCCATCTACATCTGCTGCCTCATACAACTCCATAGGTATATTCTGTAATATACCTGTAACCTGCAGAATAGTATATGGAATACCTATCCACAGATTTACCACGATTACTGTAATTCTTGCCCAAGTCGCATTTGTAAAGAATGGCAGTGATTTTGTTATCCATCCTGCATTCTTTAAAACAACATTTACAATTCCATCCTGTGCCAGCATGCTTCTGACAATAAGAAGTGAAACAAACTGTGGAATTGCAATTGAAAGTATAAATATAAATCTCCAGAAAGCTTTGAATTTCGTACCTTTTCTGTTGATAAGCAGTGCAACAAGTATTCCGAATATGTAATTAAGAAATGTTGCAAATATTGCCCACACTATAGTCCAGCCAAATACTGACCAGAAAGACTGTCCTATCATGCTTCCTGAATCGAATATCTGCTTGAAATTCTCAAGTCCTACCCAGTCGAAAAGCACCAGATGGCTGTCAACCTTACTATAATTAGTGAATGCCATGCTTATCATGAAAATAAGCGGAAGTATTGTGAATATAAGCACACCTGATACTGGAAGTGTAAGCAGCAGCTTATGAAGATTCTCATTAAACAGCGACTTCACGTCTTCTGCAAATGTGTTTATATGCTTTCCTTTTTCCTTTAACAGCTCCAGCTTATATGAGCTTTTCACAGCACCCGCTGCAACTATTATGTAAGATATAATAATGAATATTGTTGCTATTCCATACAGAAGTATAAGAAGTGAATTATCACCTGCAACATACTCATATATTCCAAGCTTCTCATTCCAGACCTCCTGCTGCGGTCTGCTTCCAAGACCTGGAAGCATCGCAAGGCAGTTAATTCCCCTCATAATCATAAAGCATACAAAGGCTGCTTCTATAGCTATATACATAATTCCCTTTATAATCTGCTTTCCTACAAGATTACCAAGTCCTGGAATCAGAATGCTTAACTTCGTAAATATATTTCCTTTTCTAAATGATTCAGTGAACTTAACTGCCATTATGCGCCACTCCTTTCAGCATTTAATCCCTATCAATTATTTTGCAATTGATGTATTAATCTGCTTATAGAAATCCTGTGTCTTAGCTGCTGCATTATCTGCTGTTATTTCACCATTTACGATTGCCTTAGCAAAGTTCTGTGCAGGTGCCCAGTAATCATTCATGCCTGTTACTGTTGGCTGGATTACTGATGTCTTGTTAAATGTATCATTCTGTGCTGTTACAAGGGCATCCTTCTTTACTTCATCAGTTGCAAGAAGCTCTGTATTACAAGGAATAACACCTCTTAATTCATAGTGCTTCTTCTGTGCATCCTTGCTTCCAAGATACTTTGCAAGTGCAACTGCTACCTGCTGATACTTGCAGTTAGGATTAACTGCGATTGCCTTAGAACCTGCAAATGCTAACATCTGCTTGTCTTTTCCACCAATCTTTACTGTAGGAAGTGAAACTGCTCCAAAATTGTCTCCAAGAATCTCTTTAACACTCTTATAATCCCATGATCCTGAGAAGTAAGCTCCAACTGAACCATCTCTTAAGCCAGCGATACCAACACCCTGAAGGTCATTGACAAAGTTAGGATTATTTACAAGTGAAACCATTGCCTGTGTTGCCTGTGTTCCCTTATCTCCTGAGATATCAACACCTGCTGAATTATCTTTTCCGTCTTTTCCAAAATATTTACATCCATTAGCAAGGAAGAATGATGACATATACCAGCCCTCTGTAATATTGAAAGCCACCTTATTCTTCTCAAGCATCTTATCAAGGCTCTTTACATCACTGTCTGTGAATTTGCTCTTGTCATAGTACATAAACCATGTATTAGTTGTAAATGGTACTCCGTATACAGCCCCATCTACTGATACTGAATCCACAATTGCATCTGAGTTAGTTTTCTTAACATAATCTGCTGTCTCTCCACCAAGCTTTGCAATAGCGTTAGCATCAACAAGTGTCTGAAGCTGGTCGTTAGCAAAGAAGTATACATCTCCTGAATTCTCTGGATCCTGTGGAACTATCTTTCCTGCGTCCTGCTCTGAGCATACACCGTATTCAAATGTTAAATCCCAGTCAGGATGCTCTGAATTGAACTGGTCACACATTGTCTGCAGCCATTTGCCGTTCTCATCTGCCTGATCTTCTGCACAACCCCATACCTTGATTGTAGCTGTGATTTTTTCCTCGCCTGCTGCTGTGTCATCCTTTTTAGCATTGCCACAACCTACAAAAAGTGACCCACACATTGTTGCTGCCATCACTGCAGCTGCTAATCTCTTAAACTTCATAAAAAACCCTCCTTAATAATTATCCGAGACAGCTTTGATTACTGTCCTCTTTTGATAATCTAATTATATTAAGGAGGGATTAATATTAAAATATAAGATATTTTAGAAACATATCAGTTTTTTGTGTTGTATGGTTTTGCCGGGAATTTTATTGTTATTGTTGTTCCCTCATCAGGTATGCTCTGCACTTCCAGATGATAGCTTTCGCCGTAATAAAGTCTTATTCTGTCGTTAACATTTCTCGCGCCATACCCTTTTGACTGGACTGTTAAGAAGTTTTGGGCAGTTTCTTTGTCCATTCCTACACCGTTATCAGACACGGTTACACATACAAGCTTTTTACCTTCTTCATCCGTCTGCATCCTGGCCTCTACTGTTATTACACCTTTCCTGTCTGTCAGCAGATCTATACCGTGGTCTATTGCATTTTCTACCAATGGCTGGAGTATAAGGTTTAAAGATTCGCATGGCATAACTTCCTCTGATACATTTATCACCACATCAAATGAGTTGTCATGCATTATCTGCTGAATCTTAAGATACGACTGCATGTTGCTTAATTCCTGCTCAAAGCTTAGTATATTCTTTCCCTTATTAAGCGATGTACGGTAGTAGTTAGACAATGCAAGTGTTATCTCACTTATATCCTCCTGCTCATATTCTATTGCTTTCCAGTTGATAAGCGATAATGAATTGTAGAGAAAATGCGGATTAATCTGTGCCCTTAATGCCCGCATCTCTGATTCTTTCTGGCTTATACGTCCTTCATATACCTGCGTGATAAGATTCTTAATCTGGGTTGTCATGCTGTTAAAGCTATGAATAAGGTCACCTATTTCATCTTTGTCCTGTGTATTAATTACCGCATCAAAGTCTCCATTTTCAACCTTTGCCATACTGTTTTTTAATTTATTAATTCTTCTTGTAATGAAGCCTGTTGTAAATATACTCGCCGCAGCGGCACCTGCAACTGCTACCACAAATGCAACTACAATCATTGTAATCATTGAATTAGCTGACCTGAGCACAAGTTTTCTTGGTTCATAGACATATACTGTCCATCCGGTAACAGAGCTTTCCTTCTTTACTACAGAATAACCCTCTGTATTTCCACATGTATCATTATCCCATTCTGCCCCGTCGATTAGTGAAAGCAGCTTCTTACTGTTTAATCTGTATCTGGTGTTATTGTTTTCAAATGTGTCACTGCTGCATATAACTTTTCCATCAGCGTCAAGCACCACCATTCCGCAGTTCTGCTCAAGACCACCTGTAAATGAACTCATCATGCTGTCATAATCAACATCTATGTACATGATTCCAAGAATCCCTAGCTGGTCAAGCGTTGACATTTTTCGTGCTGAAACAAGTGTCCTGCTGTCTTCATCAACAAACCACTGTATCTTAGTGCTTTCAGCAGCAGAATTATAAAAAGGTCTGTCTTTTATCTCTTCTATTGGAGCTATAGTTGTGTCATGTTTAATAGCTTTATCCACATATATTGTTACCCTGTTAATATCATTGTGAAAATACTTTAATGATGAAAGCATAGGGTCAAATGTAGTAACAATCTGGTTATACATCTCATATGTGCTTTTGTAATCGTATGAAAGCACTCCCGACAGCGTATCATTAAATGTTATATAATTAGACAGGTTGTCATACACCTCTATCTGCCCATCCACCGTTGTAACAGACTGCTCAATTGCCCCTTTGATGCTCTTTAAATCTCTGTCCATAAGAATGTTTCTCATCTGACAGTATGCAAAAACAAAAAGTACAATCAGGGGAATAAGTCCGGTCACTACATATATGATGACAAGCTTGTTCTGCAATCTTATATCATTGATTTTCTGCTTAATCTTTTTCAACTCAATTCTCCCTGATCCCTGAATTTCTGAGGACTTATACCAAAGTACTCCCTGAAGCTCTGTACAAAATATGAAACATTTGGATAACCCACCTGCTCACTTATATTCACAATCTTCATGTTCGTACCGGTAAGCAGTTCCTTAGCCTTCTCCATTCTGTACTGTTTAATATATTTGCTCAGATTCTGTCCTGTTTCCTTCTTAAAAAGTGAACTTAAATAACTTGGTGCAAGATAAACCATATCCGCAAGCTGCTGTGCGCCAATCTCCTCACCATAATGGTTATGTATATAATTCTTTACGGTCTCAATCTCCCGGTGTGACGTGGCCGGCTCTTTTCCGAAACTCTTTTCCAACAAATCAATATAGTTATTCACTATATCCATAATGCATGAGAAATCCTCCGACTTATACAGTCTGTCAATCTCCCTGCCAAATTCCGCCTCATCAGCACCCGGAATATTGTCATAGAAATCTTTTAACAGATTGGAAAATACAAACTTGATGTATATATGTGAGAAGTTCGACTGCCCCCTGTATTTCTTACACAGTGCATCAAAATGTATTCTTAAAAATGTGATATCCTTCATCTTGATATCCTGCTTCATCTGCTTCATAAGTGCATCGTCATCAATCTGTACAAGCACAGGTGTATCTTCACTGACATTATCAGAAAAAATATATCTTCCTGTCTCATAAAACTTATTATTCATCAGTGTATCAACTGCATCCATTACCTGTGGAAGCTCATGATAATCATTGAATAAACCGGACACAGCAATATACATAAACTGCCCTGTCTTTCTGTATATATAGTCATGAATATTTGTAAACATTTCTTCAATGTTCTTATCAATATTACCATCTGCTGTGAGTGATTTATCAGAAAATATGATAACTGACTGTAACGGGTTAAGATTAAGATACTGATAATCCAGTTCTCCGGTTACCTCTTTAAATATATCTTCACCTGTATCATATTTTCCAAAGAAATCAGTATTAAATTCTATAAGTGCAAGTCTGTTGTATCCTGCCAGAAAATCCCCATTATCAAGTATTCCTGATGCATCACCGGAGTTGAGCAGCGTATACATGTAGTACTGTTTTATAAAGTTAGCCTGCCTGTTATAGTCCTCATCCTTCTTGTGTTCCTCGTCAAGTTCTGTTATAACTCCTGTAATTGTTGAACTGAATTCTGACGGATCAACCGGCTTTAATATATAATCTTTAACACCTAATTTAACTGCCAGCTTGGCATATTCAAACTCGTTATAGCCTGAGAATATAATTGTCTTTAAACTGATGTCGTTGTGCATCACATTCTTAATAAGCTCTATTCCGTCCATAAACGGCATCTTAACATCTGTAAGCAGTATATCTATATGTCCCATTCCTGTATTCTTGTCAGATGTCAGATATTCCAGTGCCTGCTTTCCGTTGCACGCCTCAAATACTCCAAGTTCAATTCCCATTCTCTTAAGAAGCATTCTTATTCCGCTTCTTTCAATCTTTTCATCATCCACTATAAGTATATTATACATAAATCTACCCCGAAACTTTCCTCATTCACGAACTTTCGCTCTTATAATGATTATAGCTTCCGGGGCAGTTATTATCAACTTATTTAGTTATATTAAAGATGCCATATATCTTCATTGTACTGTTGAATTGTTCTGTCTGATGAGAAAAATCCGGCATTTGCAATATTAACGAGCATTTTTCCAGCCCACACATATCTGTCATCGTAATCTGTGAGAGCCTTTTCTTTGGTTTCTATATAGCTTCGTAAGTCAAGCAATGCCATAAACCAGTCTTTTCCTACAATCTCATTATACAGTCTGTTAAGACTATGTGAATCACCTGCCTGAAGCATAACATCCGATATTATAAAATCTACACATTTTTTTATAAGAGCATCTGTCTCATAAAGCTTCTTTGCGTTATAGTCACATTTTTCATAATGTGCAATAACTTCATCACTTGTTGCGCCAAATGTATATATATTATCTTTACCTACAAGCTCTGCAATCTCAACATTAGCACCATCCATTGTTCCTAATGTCACAGCACCATTGAGCATGAATTTCATGTTGCCTGTTCCTGACGCTTCTTTAGATGCAAGTGATATCTGCTCTGATATATCACATGCAGGAATCAGCTTCTCTGCCAGTGTTACATTATAATTCTGGACAAGCACTACCTTAAGATATGGACTTACATCTTTATCAGCTTCAATAACCTTACTCAATGTAAGTATCAGATGAATTATATCCTTCGCAATTGTATATGCAGGTGCAGCCTTTGCGCCAAATATCACTGTAACAGGAGTCTTTGGAATATTGCCTGCCTTAATGTCAAAATATTTATATATTATATACAGTGCGTTCATCTGCTGTCTTTTATATTCATGCAGACGCTTTATCTGTATATCGAATATTGACTGTGGATTAATCTCTATTCCCTGTGTCTGCTTAAGGTATTCTGCAAGATTTCTCTTGTTGTCTGTCTTAATCTCAAGAAGATTATCATAAACATTTTTATCACCGGCAAACTTTAACAGATTCTTTAACTTCTCTGCGTCATGCCTGTATTCACTTCCAATGAGTGTCTCAATGTATTTTGCAAGTCCGTTATTACAGTGGATAAGCCATCTTCTGAATGTAATTCCGTTAGTTTTGTTATTGAACTTCTCTGGATATATCCTATAGAAATTATTAAGCTCTGTATTCTCTAATATCTCAGTATGAAGCTTTGCTACTCCGTTGACGCTCATTCCATAATGAATATCGATGTGTGCCATGTGAACGAGATTATTATCGTCAATTATATACACTGATTTATCTGTGTACTTCTCACGCACTCTTCTGTCAAGCTCTTTTATAATCGGCATAAGCTGTGGCACAACCCTGTTAAGATAATCCACAGGCCATTTTTCAAGGGCTTCGGCAAGGATTGTGTGATTAGTATACGCACAGCTTTTTGATACAATATCAATTGCTTCATCCATTGTTATCGGACTTCCATCTATATCTCCATTTTCTGTAAGAAGTCTTATAAGCTCCGGGATTACCATTGTCGGATGCGTATCGTTAATCTGGATTACTGCAAGGTCTGGCAGATTCTTAAATGTTTTTCCGGTGTTAATACATTTGTCCCTGCACTCATCTAATATAAGCCTTGCTCCATTGCTTACCATGAAATACTGCTGATAGATTCTAAGAAGCCTTCCCTGCTCGTCACTGTCATCAGGATAAAGAAACAGTGTAAGGTTCTTGGCAATATCTGACTTATCAAAGTCTATGCTGTCACCTTTTACGATGCTCTCATCAACTGTCTCCACATCAAACAGATGAAGCTTATTCGTTCTCTTTTCTCCGTACACATTGATATCATACATTCTTGAAACCACACTGATTTCACCGAAATTGATAGTGTATGTCACATCTGTCGGAACAAGCCAGCTGTCCTTACCAATCCATGGATTAGGCACTTCCTTCTGCTTCCCATTCTCAAACACCTGCTTAAAAAGTCCAAGATGATAATTAAGTCCGATTCCGTCACCATTAAGGCCAAGGTTAGCTATTGAATCAAGGAAGCATGCTGCAAGTCTTCCAAGTCCGCCATTACCAAGTGACGGCTCTACTTCCAGTTCTTCAATATCTGAAAGATTCTTTCCTGCCTGTGTAAGTTCTTCCTTAACTTCATCATAGATTCCTAAATTAATAAGATTATTGGATAAAAGCTTTCCTATAAGGAACTCTGCAGAAATGTAGTATACCTTTCTGCCATTGTCTTTCACGATTCTATCACGTCCCTTTTGTGCAACCAGCTTCATAAGTGCATGAAAGCACTCCTCGTTGCTGCATAAGTGCAAGTCTTTTCCATATTCTTCCAAACATATAGTGTTAAGCATATCGTTGCCCTCCATTCTTGTATTTATATTTTATTATAGGGTTGCTGGAAAAATTCTCTTGCTTTATAATGGGATAAACTTGTACTATTCTATCATATTTAAGGAGAACCTTATGAATATAACAGATTACGGACCACTGAAAGAAACCAAGTCACATTTCGACTCAGACTTTTTATACAATACTTACCCATGCTCTATACCGCTTGATTTTGCAGAAGTTCCGCTGCACTGGCATAATGAAATGGAGCTTATATACATCAAGAAGGGATGCATGATCGTAAGCGTTGACCTTGAGTATTCTGTTGTAAATGCAGGGGATATTGTTGTTGTCATGCCTGGACATATCCATTCTATCATCCAGAACGAAAGTGATTCATGCGAATACGAAAATATTCTTTTTAATCTTGATATGCTTGTCAGCAGGCAGTGTGATTATGATACCGTAAGCTTTTTTAACGGAATTGCCGGATTTAAGGGGTATTGTACTCCTGTTATCAGTAAAACTGCGCCACACTATTCTGATTTAATTCATTATATCTGTCTCTTATACACATCTCCGAGCCCACGAGACTAGGCATGATCTCG
>ENA-OYFF01000172-OYFF01000172.1-human-gut-metagenome-genome-assembly--contig:-NODE-172-length-11791-cov-5.129090_pt1 | contig 11791 bp, 9 predicted proteins | sample MGYA00243649_ERZ652939 | MGnify/ENA primary metagenome ERZ652939 (study PRJEB26926, sample SAMN06165315) | human gut metagenome | biome: ENVO:00009003; feature: ENVO:2100002; material: ENVO:00002003... | reverse complement strand
CCGGGAATTTTGAGAGAAAAACCGTGCCTACCTGACCAGCCAGGCAGGCACGGTTCTCAATTCCTTATTGTTTCGCTATTCGCTTATCATTTCGGATTAGTGAGTAAGCTCAGGATACTTCTCTTCTACAGCCTTGTAGAACAGATTCAGTGCATCATCCAAAGAAGCCTTGCCATCGAAGTAGTTCTTCATAGCATGCTGGAACTCTTCGTTACATCCCTGATCGTATGCAGACAGGTTGCTCAGATCGATCTTCTCAGCGCCTGCGCAGAACATAGCCAGAGGGTTCTGTCCGCCCAGTACCTTGCTCTGATAAGAGGTATCTGCTGCCATAGCTTCCATAGCGGGTTTGTTGTTTACGAAATCATCATCAGCTACAACGATCTCTTTCATGATGTCTTCATCAGTGGTCATCTTCAGGATGATATCCTTAACCAGAGAAGCGTTGTCGGTTCCGGTAGCACCGCAGATCCAAGTACCGCCCCAGAAGAAGCCCTGAGGTCCTTCAGTAGCGCCCCAGCCACCCTGATTTGCGATAGATCCATCGGTATCAGCTGCCATGGAGAAGTTGATCAGCCAAGCGGGTCCAAAGTAGCAGAATACTTTGCCATCGGGATAGAAGCCTTTGCTCCAGTCATCAGACCACAAGTCGAAGGTACCGGTTTCCTTAGCGTCAACCATCTTCTTGGAGTCATCAACCCACTTCATCAGGTTGTCATCGATTACAATCTTGCCATCCTGTACCCATTTGCCGGATACGTTGTTGGAGTATACACGATAAGTATCGTTTACGGAAGATACCATGTTGTAACCGGCTGCTTTCATCTTCTCAGCGGTTGCGGTGAAGGTATCCCAATCAGATACAGACTTCTGAACCTCTGCAGGATCATCGGTTCCCAGAACAGCCTTAGCAGCTTCACGGTTGTAAATCAGAACGCCGGGGCAGCCCTGCCATGAAACACCCTTCAGATTGCCATTGGAGTCGGTAACAACATCCTTGGTGTACTGATACTGGTTAGCCAGATCTGCATCGGTGATGCCCAGATCCTTAACAGGCATTGTGTAGTCGGTATCAACATATTTCAATGCGTAGTCAGCCTCAACCAGGAACAGGTCGATCTTGTCATCAGCTGCTGCATCAGCCTGCTTTAACAGTGTTGCATCCAGATTGTTCTGATAAGCGTTGTCATCAGAAGGAGTGATGTTCCACTTTACAGTGATGTCACCGATCTTACCGGTGGTTCCGTCTACTTCTTCATATCCGGGATAATGATCTGTCAGACGGCTCTTGAACTCCTCGTTCCAGCAGTAGATGTTGAAGACTTTGCCTTCCTCTGTAGCAGGTTCAGCTGCTACCTCGGTAGAAGCTGCTGCTTCGGTGGATGCTGCGGGTGCTGCCTCACTGGAAGCTGCTGCAGGAGCATCGTTGCTGCTGCCACAGCCTACCAGCATGCTGGCAAGCATAGCGGTTGTAAGTAAAGCACTAAGTACTTTTTTCTTCATGTTTGTTTCCTCCCATTTTTTGTTGAATGTTTGTTGTAAGTGCTTGTTGCATTTATCTTCATATGGTTGCGGTTGCGGCGCTTCCATATAAATGCCTGATTATTTGTCTGTCGGGATCTGTGCTACCGACTTGCCTTCCACTACCTTACCGGGTACTATGACCTGTTCGATAATGGTGGTCTTGGGTCTCTCTATGAGGCTGATCAGTTCTCTGGCTGCCAGACAGCCGATCTGTTCGGTATCCTGTTGAACTGTGGTCAGTTTGGGCTCCAGCTGTCTTGCGAACTGAATCCCATCGTATCCTGCCACCGAGATGTCTTCGGGAATCCGTAGTCCCCTCTCCCTGATAGCATTGATGCCTCCGAAAGAAGCGAAATCATCCGGATAAATGATACATGTCGGTGGATCCGGAAGATCCAGTAATTCGTTGGTCATGCGATAGGTTGTGGCAGTATCTCTGTAAGCTGCTTCTCTGATGTACTCATCGGGAATCTGTAGTCCCAGTCGTTCTGCCGTCCGGTAGAAGCTGGATAATCGTCCCGAGGTAACCGCTGACATTGCGCCGTGGATATAGGCAATTTTTCTATGTCCTCTGCTATATATGTATTCCAGCAGTTCTTTCATACCTGTCACATTGTCCGACATGATTGCGATACGGTTATTAAACAGATAGTCAATAGTAACTACCGGGATGGAACTCTGTACTAATTCGATGACTTCGGGATCTGCGAAATCGATACAGGCGAGCACCACTCCGTCAAAGCCTCTGTACCTGCTATGTTCCAGGTAGGACATCCGATCCGGACGGTTCTTGCAGCTGTTAATAAAGGTAATGTCGTAACCGCTCTTCTCTGCTGTCCTTTTGAAGCTGTCCAGTACACTGGAAAAGTAATCATGGGTCAGACCGCTTTGTGCTTCATCTACGAAGAGGACTCCTATTCCATAAGTTCTGTTCGTCTTCAGTGCTCTGGCGGAAAGGTTCGGGGAATATCCCATCTCCTTGGCTACCCGTCTGATATTTGCTTTGGTTTCTTCTCCAATGTCCTTGTGGTCGTTCAGTGCCTTGCTGACAGTTGCAACGGAGACTCCACAAATCTTGGAAATGTCTTTCAATGATGCCATACCGTTCTCCTGTTTCATGTCTTCGTCATTTCATCCGACCTGTTTTGTAACTTAATCGTTTTCGTAGTTTTAATATATACCACCTTTGAGCATTTTGCAATACTTTTTTGCAGTTTTTTTCTAAAAAGTGTCCACTTTGTCTATAATTAACAATTTCAAATAGGGGTTTTTGTACATTTGGCTTGTACAGCAATTGTATTTCTTCTATATAATGGCAAAGTATGCGATAACGTTTGCCATTATTTTATTTCGTAAATCTGCTTTTTTCAAGATCCGTTTTGTTTTGTATCTTCTGTCCATGTTTTTCTTGCGTATTTGTATATATTGCGCATTTTACAGGCTTTTTCAAGATTCGTATTGCATTTTCAGCACTGCTTCTGTATAATACAAATCAGAATTCCGGATTACTTAATCGTTTACTGAACATTAAGCAGTCCGCAGCGAAAAAGCAAACACTCAACATACAACAACATGAAAGAAGGAGATTTTCTTATGAAGTATGGTCATTTTGATGATGTGCATCAAGAATATGTCATCACTACTCCCAAGACTCCGCTTCCCTGGATCAACTACCTGGGTTGCAACGAGTTTTTCAGTCTGATATCCAACACCTGCGGCGGATATACCTTCTATAAGGATGCCAAACTGCTGCGTCTGACCCGTTATCGTTACAATAATGTACCGACAGACATCAACGGCAAATATCTGTATATTAAGGATGGAGATACCGTATGGAATCCCGGCTGGCAGCCTACGAAGACCGAACTGGATTCTTACGAGTGCCGTCACGGTATCGGTTACAGCCGTTTCACCTCTTCCAAGAACGGTGTTAAGGCTTCCGTGCTCTCTTTCGTTCCTCTGAATGATAACTGTGAGATCTCCCAGCTGACTCTGACCAACGGAAGCTCCGAGGACAAGAAGCTGTCCGTATTCTCTTATGTAGAATGGTGCCTGTGGAATGCCGACGATGATATGAAGAACTTCCAGCGTAACTTAAGTACCGGCGAGGTGGAAGTACAGGATTCCACTATTTACCACAAGACTGAGTACCGCGAACGCCGTAATCATTACGCAATTTATTCTGTAAATACGAAGATTGATGGTTTCGATACCAGTAGAGATGCTTTTCTGGGTGCGTACAGAGGTGCGGATTCTCCCGAAGCGGTTGAGAACGGCAAGTGCACAAACTCCATGGCAAGCGGCTGGTCTCCCATTGCTTCTCATCAGATCAATGTGGATCTGGCAGCCGGCGAGACCAAGACTTTCATCTTCGTACTGGGCTATATCGAGAATCCCGAAGACGAGAAGTGGGAGTCCTACGGTGTGATCAACAAGACCCGCGCGAAGGAAATGCTGGCAAAATACCAGACCGACGCCCAGGTAGAAGAAGCTTTCGCAGCGCTGCAGGCTTACTGGAAACAGTTACTTGCCCGTTACACGGTAGATTCTGCTGACGAAAAAGTAAACCGTATGGTCAACACCTGGAACCAGTATCAGTGCATGGTAACCTTCAACATGTCCCGTTCCGCTTCTTATTATGAGTCTGGAATCGGTCGTGGCATGGGCTTCCGTGATTCCTGCCAGGATCTGCTCGGCTTCGTACATCTGATCCCGGATCGTGCAAGAGAGCGTATCATCGATATCGCTTCCACCCAGTTCCAGGACGGCAGCGCTTACCATCAGTACCAGCCTCTGACCAAGAAGGGCAACTCCGATATTGGCAGCGGCTTCAACGATGATCCTCTGTGGCTCATTGCAGGTACCAGTGCTTACGTAAGAGAGACCGGTGATACCTCCATCCTGACCCAGATGGTTCCTTTTGACAACGATATGAGCGTAGTTGCTCCTCTGATGGATCACTTAAAACGCTCCTTAGACTATATCATCAACCACAAAGGTCCTCACAATCTGCCTCTGATCGGCCGCGCCGACTGGAATGACTGTCTGAACCTGAACTGTTTCTCCGCTCATCCCGGAGAATCCTTCCAAACCTTCGGTCCGAGTGAAGGACCCGTGGCAGAATCCGTATTCATTGCCGGTATGTTCGTAAAATACGGCGAAGAATATGCCCAGCTGTGTGAGCTGATGGGTGATGCTGATGAAGCTGCCCGCGCACGCAAGGAAGTACAGGCAATGTACGATGCGATCCTGAAGGATGGCTGGGACGGCGACTGGTTCGTTCGTGCTTACGATGCTCACAGCCACAAGGTAGGTTCCAAGGAATGTCGCGAAGGTCAGATCTACATCGAGCCTCAGGGCTTCTGTGTACTCGCCGGTGTCGGTGTAAAGGAAGGGCTTGCCGAGAAGGCACTGAATTCCGTAAAAGAAAGACTGGATACCAAGTACGGTGTCATGATCTTACAACCTGCATACACGGAGTATCACCTCGAACTTGGTGAAGTATCCTCTTATCCCCCCGGATACAAGGAGAATGCCGGTATCTTCTGCCACAACAATCCCTGGGTATCCATCGCAGAAACTGTTCTGGGCAGAGGTGACAGAGCCTTCGAAATCTACCGTAAGACCTGTCCCGCATACATTGAGGATATCAGCGAGATCCATCGTACCGAGCCTTATGTATACTCCCAGATGGTAGCCGGTAAGGATGCAAAATTCCACGGCGAAGCGAAAAACAGCTGGCTGACCGGTACCGCGGCATGGACTTTCGTAAATATCTCCCAGTACATCCTGGGTGTATATCCTACCCATCAGGGATTATCCGTAGATCCTTGTATTCCTAAGGGCTTCGGCGATTTCTCCATCACCCGTAAGTTCCGTGAGGGCACCTATCACATTCAGGTGAAGAATCCTCAGAACGTGGAGAAGGGTGTGGTATCCATGACCGTAGATGGCAAGGCTGTTGACGGACACATCATCCCTTACGAAAAGGGCAAGGAAGAGTACAACGTAGTTATTACGATGGGCTAATTCCTTTCAAAACGATTTCTATCCTCCTTAAAACCCCGGCAGTTATGATAACTGTCGGGGTTTTGTATTGGAAATTCCGGTAAACAGCATTCCGATAATGCGTGGCAGGTGAATCTTCTGGCAGATTGCTGCCATAAGAAGTCCCAGCAAAAAAATCAGTCCCAGTGATGTAAGCATAAAATTTCCTCCATTTTCTCGCAGCAGGACGTTTTGGATTCCAACAAAAAGGCTGGTGTCCCCTGCATATTCTGCAGAAGTCATCAGCCAAATAAAATCCTATTTCGGCGGTTCGAAACCTAAGTTTCTGGGAGAACCTCATTCCCGATGCATTTATTATATCCACCCTATTTTTTTATGTAAAGTATTTTTTAGATATTTAGTCAAAAATATCTGCTGTCAACGCTTCTCCGAAGTCACTTGCAGGAATCTCGAAATCAACAATTCCCACTGCATACGGCTGCAGTACATACTGCCCGGATTCAAAGACGAATCCATCTCCCGTAATGCTGAAAGTCGGGCTTGCCGGTCCATTGCCGGTACCTGCGATGTCCGCTCCATAGATTTCCTGATAGATAGTATCCATATTTTCCGTACCATCTAACACTACCAGTTTAATACTCTTCTCATAATCAGGGAAGAAGCAGTCATCCGTCGCCTGCATCTCGGCAGCTTTTTTCGTCACCAGTTCCAGTGCTTTGTCACGGAAGCTGTTTCCGAGACTGTCAAAGGTAATTTTTTCTCCTGTCTGCGTATAATAGTTTCTGTAATCCTGTATGTACCAGCCATGCGCTCCCTGATTATAGCCCTCATTGCCCCATACCACGCTGATCACCTTGTCATCTGCACGGATCACCTGAAATGAAAGCTCTTCATAGCTTGTCACTCCCGACATCTCGCCCTCATAAACTGTACCGAAATCACTATTGTTGATACTATCCAAAAAAGTTTCCACATACGCGTTCAAATCCTTTTGGATCTTGTCCTGCGCTTCTTCATTACCTTCTATCGTGATCGTCGGCACCTGATAGGTATAGGTGTATTTTCGTTCCGCATTTTCCGGATCACTGCTGCCTTCAAAATCCTCTGTGGTAATCTCCACTTTGCCGGTTGTCGCAGTCTCGGTCTGCATCTCCTGCTGCGATGCAGTCTCCGTTTCTGCATTCTCCAGTACGCTTTCCTGCGTATTCTCAATTGCGGTGCCGGTCACCTCCGGGATCACTGGGGATTCCTGACTTCCGCATGCTGTAAACGCAAGCAACAGTCCTGTAAGTATTGTAGCCACTAATTTCTTTTTCATTTTATTTACCTCCTAATGCCAGTATATACAACCATTGCATCATAATGGCATCATGTCCCGACCACGCCCCGCAACACAACTTTCCCCACATATTTTCGGACGAGTTCCGCCATCTGTTCCAGTTCCTCCCGCGAGAAAGCACCGAACAGTTCCGCACCGCTCGGCTTAACAGCATTGCTTTCTGCTGTCTGTGTCATCCGGTACAGGCAGTTATCATTCTCCTGATAACTCTGCAAGTAGTATGCAGGACACCCTTCGATCCATCTGCCGATCTCCTTAAATTCTCCCACGGTATGAATCCCTTTTACCACAGTAGTTCGGAATTCATAGGGAATTCCGCTGCTTTTCAGGATACCGATACTCTCCTCAATGCGAGAGATATCCATATGCGGCAGTCCCGCCGCCCGGGCATAATTATCCCTGGAAGCCTTAATATCCATCGCCACATAATCGATCAGGTGCTCCTGTAACAATTCCCACAATACTCCTGGCATATACCCGTTGGTATCCAGCTTAATGGGATACTCCAGCTCCTTGATCTTTTGCAGGAACTTGCGAAGATCCCGCTGCAGAGTCGGCTCTCCGCCGGTGATACAGACACCCTGGAGGATCCCCTGCCTTTTTTTCAGATAAGCAAGCACTTCCTCCTCCGGAACAGACGGCTGGCATCCAGGATCCAGTACCAGTTCCCCATTGTGGCAAAACGGACAGCGAAAATTGCAGCCTTCTGTAAAAACAGTGGCTGCAATATGTTCCGGATAATCTAATAAAGTTGTCTTGTTAAAACCATGTATTTCCATACAGCATTCCCTTCGTCCCCATAGGGACTGTATGACTCTTTCTTACGTCCTCGATATCGTAGAATCCCGGATCACCAGTTCTCCGTCGAATACACAGTGCTGGTGTTTCGCTTTTTTCCCGATAATGTCAAACAGAATCCGGGCGGTCTCTCTCGCCATGCTGTCTACCGGCTGTTTTAAAGTCGTCAATGACGGGATAACATATTTCCCGATTTCCACACCATCAAAGCCTGTCAGGGAAATATCTTCCGGTACCCTGTATCCGGCATCAGACAATGCTTTTCCAGCACCGATTGCCAGCATATCGGAGATTGCGAAGATCGCCGTGCACGGAATCTGCTTCTCCAGGAATTCCTTCGTCACCATGTAGCCATTCTCCAGGGAGTAATCCTCAAGGTCACTCCTCATGGGCAGGATCAGTTCTTCCCTTACTTCTATTCCGTTATCCTTCAACGCCTTTTTATAGCCTTCCAAACGCAACTTACCGATGGAAGCATCCGTTTTGCGGGCACAGACGATCGCAATATCCTTATGCCCATTCTTACACAGATAGTCCACCATCTTGTAGCTTTCTTTGGTATCATCCACGGTCACGGAAGAATAGGTATTACGGCTGAATCCCTTTGGCAGCATTCCGGTAGTACTCAAGATAAACGGTACATGAAGCTGTGCCAGTTTTTCCTCGCTGTGAACCAGATAACCACCGAGAAAAATAATGCCCCGAAGCCTTTTTTCCTTTACAAGCTTCAGTGCCACCTCCACTTCATCATCGTCATAATCGACATGCTGCAAAACCATGGAGTAGGACTTTTCCTTGATCTCTTCCTCCAATACCTTGATCATCTGGCTGAAGAAAGAGTTATTAATACCTTTGACCAGTACTGCAATTGCCTTGGCATCCTGACGCTTCAGGTTTCTGGCACTGTTGTTGGGTACGTAGTTATTCTCTTTGATCACCCGCATGATCGTTTCTTTGGTCTCAGGATTGATGTCCGGGTGGTTATTTATGGCACGGGATACCGTGCTGACGCCGACACCGCAGATTCTGGCAATGTCTCTGATCGTGATTTCCTCCATGGAATGCAAACCTTTCTAAGCCTACAGACTTATCTGCCGTACAGCTTCGTCATGCTGCGGATCCGCCCTGCAAGCTCCTTTGTAAAATCTCCGTTCCCCATTCTCCACATCCAGTTGGTGCCAAGTGTGGAAGGAATGTTGATGCGGGCCTCCGATCCCAAACCGAGATAATCCTGCATGGGAATGATCGCCATATCCGCTACGCTGGACATTGCGGCACGCACGAATTCCCAGGGAATCTGCTCTCTGGGAATCGGCTCTCCGTCCGCATTTTTCAGACGCAGATAGTCGTCACAGAGCTTTTTGTCAGCTCCCTTCAAGGTGTCATACCACCCCATCACAGTATCATTATCATGAGTTCCTGTATATACTACGCAATTATGTGTATAATTATGCGGCAAATAATCACTTTCCTCACGGGAATCAAAAGCAAACTGCAAAATTTTCATACCTGGATAACCGGATTTCTTCACTAATTCTATCACAGATGGTGTTAAAAAGCCAAGGTCTTCTGCAATAACTTCTTTTTCTCCCAATTTTTCCTTCATGGCACGGAAAATATCGTATCCCGGACCCTGTTCCCAGTGACCGTGCTCCGCAGTGGGTTCCCCATAGGGAATCGCATAATAAGCATCGAATCCACGGAAATGATCGATACGTACCACATCATAGCGCTCAAAGCAGGCTGCCAGCCGCTGCATCCACCAGGCATAACCGGTCTCTTTGTGATGTTCCCAGTTATACAGAGGATTGCCCCACAGCTGTCCGGTGGCAGAAAATGCATCGGGAGGGCATCCCGCTACTGCTACCGGCTCACAATCCTCGTCAAACTGGAACAGCTCCGGATTCGCCCAGGCATCTGAGCTGTCAAATGCCACATAAATTGGAATATCCCCGATAATCTTGATGCCATTATCGTTGGCATAGGTCTTTAGTTTCTCCCACTGTACCTGGAACAGATACTGCTGGAACTGGTAAAAAGCGATCTCTCTCGCATATTTTCTGCGATATTTGTCCATTGCCGCAGGAGTTCTCAGTTTGATATCATCCTCCCAGGCTGCCCAACAGATACCACGGAAGCCATCCTTGACTGCCATATATAATGCATAATCCTCCAGCCAGTATGCATTCTTCTGTACAAACTCCTGAAATCTTGCATCTTCTTCAATATGACTATTATCAAACGCTTCTTTTAGCAGGCGGAAGCGACTCTTGTAGATTTTACCGTAGTCCACGGAATGAATGTCGGTACCGAAATCATAATCATTGCACTGCTCAGCGGTCACATAGCCTCTCGCCACCAGATCCTCAGGATCGATGAAATAAGGATTCCCTGCAAAGGTGGAGAAGGACTGGTAAGGAGAATCTCCATAGCTGGTCGGACCTAACGGCAGAATCTGCCAGTATGCCTGACCGGCTTCTTTTAATCTGTCAATAAATTTGTATGCTTCTTTGGAAAAGCAGCCGATTCCGTATTTGGAAGGCAGACTGCTCACCGGCAGCAGGATTCCACTTTTTCTCATAACATAAATCTCCCGTTGTAACTTTTTCGTTTAACCCTTAACTGCTCCGGCTACCACGCCTTCGATGATGTACTTCTGACAGGTCAGATAGAAGACGATGATAGGGATAACAGACAATACCAACAGTGCCATCATGGCACCCAGATCCTTTGCACCGTAAGAGCCTACCAGGTATTGTACTACAACCGGGATGGTTTTGTAATTAGTACTCAGACCGATTACCAGATAGGGCAGCAAATAGTCGTTCCAGATCCACATAGCGTTCAGAATCGCTACTGTGATAGCAGTCGGCTTCAGGATCGGCATTACGACGCCGAAGAAAGTCTGCAGCGGATTACAGCCGTCGATCATGGCTGCCTCTTCGATGTCTAACGGAATAGATTTGATAAATCCGCAGAACATAAATACGGACAGACCAGATCCGAAGCCCAGATACAGAAGCACCATTCCGGGAGGGTTATTTAAGTGAGTCATATTCGCCAGCTTAGACATCGTGAACATAACCATCTGGAAAGGTACGATCATGGAAAATACAAACATATAATACAATACGTTGGTCACACCGGTTTTTACTCTGGTCAGGTAATAAGCGGTCATGGAAGTAAACAGAATGATCGCTGCCACAGAAAATACCGTGATAAAAGCAGACCATCCGAAGGCTGTGAAGAAACCTGTTTTTTCAATACCGTTCACATAGTTGGTAAGCCCTGCAAAAGTCTCTGCGGTAGGCAGTGCGAAAGGATTGTTACTGATGAACAGTTTTCCCTTAAAGGAGTTGATCAGCACGAAGAAAATAGGGGTCAAAAATGCAACTACCAGCACACACAGGATACAAAAAATGATTACATTGGAAGTTTTTTTCTTAGTCATTATTGCTCTACCTCCTTACGTCTGGTAAGTACCAGCTGTCCCAGGGCAATGACTGCCACTACAATGAAGAACAGTACTGCTTTGGCCTGACCAACACCTTCAAATCCGCTTCTGCCATAGAAGGTATTGTAGATATCCAGAGCCAGCATAGCTGTCTTTTTGCTGGGTGCTCCAGCCGTCAATGCAAGGTTCTGGTCGAACAGCTTAAAGCTGTTGGACACGGTGAGGAACAAACATATGGTAATAGATGGCATAACCATCGGAATTTTCACTTTGAATAATGTCTGTAACGAAGTAGCTCCATCGATCTCTGCTGCTTCGATCAGATCCGTAGGTACATTCTGCAGTCCGGCTACATAAATGATCATCATATAACCGATCATCTGCCAGTTCATCAGAATGATCAGACCCCAGAATCCATAGGTCGGATTCGCCACCAGTGTTGTCTCGTATTTTAACAATACTGCGTTGATCATCTGCTGCCAGATATATCCCAAAATGATACCGCCGATCAGGTTCGGCATGAAAAATACTGTACGGAACAGGTTGGTTCCTTTGATCTTTCTCGTCAATGCCAGTGCCAAAATGAAGGCAAACACATTAATGGTGACAATGGACACCTGTCTCTTATACACATCTCCGAGCCCACGAGACTAGGCATGATCTCGTAT
>ENA-OYFF01000171-OYFF01000171.1-human-gut-metagenome-genome-assembly--contig:-NODE-171-length-11818-cov-3.686049_pt1 | contig 11818 bp, 8 predicted proteins | sample MGYA00243649_ERZ652939 | MGnify/ENA primary metagenome ERZ652939 (study PRJEB26926, sample SAMN06165315) | human gut metagenome | biome: ENVO:00009003; feature: ENVO:2100002; material: ENVO:00002003... | reverse complement strand
GTCATCGTCTCAAGCGATTCCGACTACTGGGGGCTGATTTCTTCCTTACCGGACGCCAGATTCCTTGTCATGATTGAGCGGGAAAAATGCGGACCGGATATGAAGGCGGCACTCGCAGAATCCGGGATATTCTACTGCTATCTGGATGACTTCTACTCCGGCAACAGCGAGGACATCAAGAAAAACGCACTGTTCAAGGAGATGTACCGCTGGATTGACAACTCCGTTCACCTGAATGTCAACGATATGTTTGATGCAGCTCTGCGAAACACGAGGATCGAAATGTCTCCCGCAGAGCGGCGGCAGTTCTATGAGAAGCACATCAGACACATGACGCTGACCATCGACGAGAACGGAAACGTCAGCATTGAACTGAAACGCGGATAGCCTTGGTTTCTATTCCGGGAGGAATGTGGATGGACAACAGATTCTATTTTGGATTCAATACATCGGAGGAACGGAAAAAGCGCAGAAAAGCAGAGCTGTACTCCATGAGTGAGCAAGTCAGCACCTTCTTTTGGGATGAAGCCCCGCAGCATGGTTTGGAAATGCGTGAGGGACAGCAGGATATGTCCTTTGAGATTGTGGACGCCCTCATAAACGATCAGCATTTTGCGATTGAAGCTGGCGTGGGCATTGGAAAGTCCTTTGGCTATCTTGTGCCGGTGCTGCTGTACAGCAAACGCATGAACAAGCCGGTTATCATCGCAACCTCGACCATTGCGCTTCAAGAACAGCTCTGGCGCGATGTCCACGCGGTAATGCCCCTTCTTGGGCTGAACAGAGATGTTATCCTCGCAAAAGGACAGACCCATTATCTCTGCAACAAACGCGCAGATGAGTATATGTGTGACCCGAAAGCAGACCCACCGGACGCGCTCAAAGAAGGAATCAAGCAAGGGTATGAGGAACGCAAGGATTTCCCGGAGGTTTTGCCGCAAGGCGTCTGGGACAAGGTAAACGTGCAGCGGTTCAGCATGAAGAATTGCGGCTCCTGTGAAAAGAAGTGCAAATATTACAAAGTCCGCGCAGCATTAAAGTTTACGGATGGAGTGGTACTGTGCAATCAGGATTTTCTAACCCAACATCTCATGAAACTCCGGCGCGGTCAGGACGGGCTGATTAACGCCGCCGCTGATCTGCTTGTCGTGGATGAAGCACACAACTTGGATGATAAGGTGCGGAGTGCCACAACGGAGCGTTTCGGGCAAGGTATGCTCTTTGGAATGATTAAGAGCGCATTCTATGAGCTGCGATCCTTTGACCAGAGCAGTGTGTCAGGTGAAAAGCGAGAGGCAGAGAGCGCAATCATCGCCTTCTATAACTGCCTGAAAGCACAAGTCCAAAAGCAGATCAACGAGGCAGAACAGGATATGCGCTACGCTGACCGCTTTTTCTTCGACAACAATGGCAGTGCGATTGAACTGCTTACCGAGATGAACGCCGCCATACACAACCTTTCGTCCAGCATTCAGATTTATTCCAGCATGGATTTCAGAAACAACCGTTCCTTTGCTGCCTCTGATGATCTGGATGCCGTCAGCGAGTCCCTTTCAGAGCTTCTTGACCAGATAGACGATATGCTGATCTGGATTGAGCAGCACGGCAGCAACACGGAACTCGTCTATTGCCCTAAAAACACAAAAGAAATTGTGAGCCGCCTATACTTCAATGGTGATGAAAGAACCATCTTGACCTCTGCCACGCTGACGAACGCCACGAGCGGGTCTCTGGAAGAACAGTATTCTTACTTTATCAGCAATACCGGCTTTCCGGTTGGTGAACGCGGCTGCTTATCCGAACCGAAGCCTTCCCCATATCCATACGATGAACACGCCATGATCTACTATTGCGACGATCTCCCGCACCCGACCAGAGAACATGAAGCCTTCATTGAAAAGGGTGTGGAGCGACTGCTTGAGATCCTGAGCATTTCCAACGGAAAGGCACTCGTGCTGTTTACGGCAAAGACCGACATGGAAGAGGTCTACTCCATTCTCAGTGAGAAAAATCTTCCGTACAAAATCCTGATGCAACAGCCGGGATCGTCGCAGGACAAGGTGCTGAATGAGTTTAAGGAAGATACGAACTCCGTGCTTCTGGGGACGGGCGCATATTGGGAAGGTATCAGCATTGAAGGAAAAAGCCTTTCCAATGTCATCATTTTCCGGCTTCCGTTTCCTGTCCCCGATCCAATTATCGAGTATAAGTGTTCCGTTGCTAAGGATGCCCTGATGGATGTTCGTGTTCCCGAAATGATTATCAAGCTCAAGCAGGGCATCGGGCGATTGATCCGTAATTTCACAGACACCGGCATTGTCTGCATCATCGACCGAAGACTGCGGGATGAGCCGACTGAACGCTATCATGACATTACATGGGACTCCCTGCCTATCAAAAATCGGACAAGCAGTTTGGAGGAACTGAGGAAGTTTTACGAAGGTCTGCCCTCAGCCAAGGAATGATGATAGAAACGGCATTCTCTTCGGAAACATAGAACAGCCCCCAAAAAAACGACAATCAGAAAACGGAGGTGTATCATGATGTACAATGAAAATCTGCACGAAGAAGAACAACATCTGATCCAGCAGATTGCCGAGCAAACAGAGAGAGGAAAAATCGACTGGGAACTAACAGAGTACAATCCGCTGTCCTTTCTGAATGAGGACAAGATAGACAAGAACCCAGCAGTAATCTGTCAGTCCTTCTCCTTTGAAGCGATCATCGGCGGCTCCCGTTACGAGCTTGATGTCATGGAGAATATTGATGTGCCGTCCGGTATGGGAGACTACACCATAACCTTGACGCGGGATGAAACCGAAAATTATCTTAAAATTGAGGATGCGCTTTCCTTTGACTGTGACCGCTATGAATGCACACCGGAGGAAGTCGCAGAGCGATCTACGGACAGCCCCATTGTCCGTCTCTGCAACGCCATCATTCCTGCCACGCTTGGGCAGGAGGATTTAGAAGAGGTCTTCACATGGGCAAGGTTTTTCAACGAGACTGGCATTTCTGCAAAGCTGATGAATCATCCGCTGACCAAGCTCTGTGAAAAGCTGTTCGACGAACACCGTCTGATGGACTTCCATCGCTGCGTCTTGGATGTGGACTATCGAAAGCTGCTCCTAAATGAACTGGCTCATAACTAAGACACGGAAAAACGCCCCCGACACTGTGCCAGACGCACAGTGCCGGGGGCGTTCCCGTTTCCAGCGATTTATTTTTCTCTCGGCAAGGGACTGTTCATAAGGTGACACTTTCCGTTTTACGAAGCCGTGAAAATTCGATGTGTTCCGTGGAGATGTTCACTGGGCAGCATACGCCGTACACGTTTCCAATAATCACCGAGTAGTGCAATGTGTATTCACTATCGGGAAATACTTCACGGTTTTCGCAACGCTTGATTCAGGAGTGGGATTTTTGCCTTATTCCCGCGTGACATCAAGGGAAACCGGATTGATAACGATGATAGATTTGCCCTTTTTGTGGGCATATCTCACGGTGTTCCCGGTACCGCTGGGGCATCCATTCCATACTGCGAGAATATAATCGGCGTGATCGACCATGTACCGATTTCTCTTGTCCATGCAGTCCGGCGTGTACTCCCGTTGCAGCATGGTCTCCTTGTCACACTTTGCCGCGATATTATAATACCGTTCCCGTGAAGCCACAGACCATTTGATCGCTTGTGTCTCACAAGGGATTGCACTTTCCAGAGTAATGTGAGGGTATTTTGATTTCAAATCGAGTACAATTTCCGCAGCGTACATATCGACGCCAAGAGCCATGCCGGTAATAAAATGCGTGACGCCCTCGTTCTCGATGAGTGCTACAATCTGATCCCGCATAACAGATTTCAAAGAAGTACAACGCTTATCGGATTCATCAAAGCCGAACGGAAGACTCTGCGGTCTATGACCGGTAAACGCACAAGTCTTGCCTTGAACGGATTGCTTTGCAGCTTTTTGAGCAGACTTTCTAAACTCAATAATGCGCGACATGACACCCCTTCTTTCACTCTTTTGGTAGGTAACTCCATTCTATCACCCTCATCACGGACAGTCAACGCATTGTCGTTAGTAAAATCAACGACGGCGTACCGTGGATAATGACACCGCCGTTAGGTACACTAAATGCAAAGGTGGTGAGGCTATGCGAGAGAAGAAGGACATCAATATTGAAATCGGCGGCAATATTCAAGTGGCAAGAGAACAGGCGGGCTATACGCAGGACACGCTCTCAGAAATGCTTGGCATGACGCCGAATCACCTGAGCGCTATTGAGCGTGGTGCTTCCGGTATTTCTCTTGAAGCCTTGCAGCGTCTTTGCCGTTTGCTGGGCGTCAGTGCGGACCGAATTATCTTTGGGACCGATGAGCCAGAAGCGGAAGCCCTTGCGCTTGCCAGACGTATTTCGGATATAAAGCCGGAATACCGGCAACAGGTTCAAGAGCTGCTGTCCGCTATTTTGAATATGTCATAAAAAAAGAGCCTCTGCCGACACCCAAAACGGGCATCGACAGAGGCTCTTGGTTTGTTTTCCGGGCATTCAAACAAGTGCCGAAATCGACACTTATTTCCGCGCTAAAGAAGAAACTGCGCAGGGAATACAATCACTTAGGCTGGTCAATTTGCGCCGCTCTGAGGCTTGCAATCACAGGCTTTTTCGACCCCTAACTGTCTACACCTCGATGCCTTGCGGGAGAAGTGCGGACAGGCGATGAGATCCGCACGGAAGCTCTGCTTGCAGCTATGGACGCAGCGGACGCAGAAGCGGTTATACTTCCGGCGTCCGCTGTCCCCGATGAAGAACGACCACTCCTGCCGCCATTTCTGACTTCTGCTCACAGCTCAATCTCTCCTTTGTGCTTTTGGGGAGGGCAGCATTCCTTCTGCTTTTCAGCCTTTGCGGACTTGAGCCTGTCCATGATGGAGGACTTTTCGCCCCTTTCGGGGGCTTTGACCTCTGCGGTCTTGTCCTCCTTCGGACCGTTGTTGATGATCCCATCAATCATGCCGTAGTCATCCTCCATCGACATCTCCGCCGCCTTGAGGTAGTTTTCCTTCTCAAGAGCTGCCATCCAGCTTTCCTTGCTGATACCGAGCATTCCGCCCTTTGCCGCATGATCGGCAATCTCTTTGGCATCTACGCACAAGCCCTCGGTGTTATCGGAATATAGACGGTAAACCTCGCACCCCTTCTCCAAAGCCTTCTCAGCCGCCTCCTGACCGGCGGGAAGAACGCCAGCCCATGCGTAGCCGTAGTCCTTCATATCCTGAACGGAGAGCGCGGGATCGGGCATTTCCGGCACTTCCTTGACTTCAAGATCGAGAAGGCGGAGCGTGTCATCGTCAAAACCGTTGTAGACATCATCAAGGACGAGCTTGCCGCGCTCATCGACAATGATACAGGCAGCTTCATCGCCGTAGGTGTCATGCTCCATCAGATAAAAGCTGTGACCGCCGACTTCATGCTGGTCAATGGTGTGCCACGTCCCGATGTGACCGGCAACCGTCAGACCGGAGGTATCGGCGTTCATCTCAAAGTCCTTCTGCTCAATGCTCTCCTGCTTCTGCTGTTCCTTCGAGATCATGGGGATCGCAACAATCTTATCGCCCAGCTTTGCAAACTGCTCCGGCACCTTGAAGTGGTCAGAGAACTTCTGCATCTGCTCTACGGTCAGAGAACCGAAGCTGTCATCCGTCAAGCCGACTACCATGAATGTTCCGGCAACAACGTCGTAGATGTCACCGTCCTCATCACGCAGAGCGCGGTTCAGTGGCAGACCTTCCAGTTTGCCTTCCTCATTACAGACTAAGGCAACCGGGTCTTCGTAGGGGTAAATCGCCTCGATGCAGCCGCCGACCTCATGCTGCAAGGACTCCAGACCGGAGTCAATCTCCTTCACATAAGGCTCCTTTCCCGGCTCAACAATGAGAACGGCGATGGTGCTGTCACGCTCGGCGGCTTCCCCTGAGCCGGTGATCCGGTATTCATCGGGAATATCATCAAGCTCACCGTTAAACTGCCTGTCCCACCTCTCGCTTGCGACGCGGACATAGCCTTCATCGGTGAAGCGTCCCTGCTCATCCATCGCAATGTCGCGCCCATAGCGTTCATAGTCGATGTAATTTGCCAGAGGACCGAGATCCTTTTCAGAGTAGATACCAGCTTCGTGGGCGTAATAGTAGCCGAGGTCGGATTCGTCGTTGATACCGGGCATGATGTCGTAGCAGTCCAGATTGAACGTCAGGTTGATGAGATCGTCGATGTCGCTGACCTCATCGCAGCCAGATTCCATAATGGCAACGAGCTTTTCCTGATCGCTCAGGGAAAGCTCGTCAATCAAAGCGGCAAGGTAGTTGAGCTTATCAAGGCTCTCGTACTCGCCAAGCATCTTCTGAACGCCATAGATCGGGCATTCGTAGTCGGTGATAAACCACTCTTCGTAGGGCTGACCGAACTCATCCTGCTTGCCGATCCCGATGCGCTCAAAGACCTTCTGCATCTCTTCTTCGGTGGTGGGCAGCTTCACCCACTCACCGACCAGCATACCCTCGTTGTACTTGCCAAGGTTCGTGACGAAGGCTTCAAAATCACCGTCTAATACGGGCATAGGCATCCTCCTTTCAGTCATCTACCATGCCGTCCGGCATGATATACAGTTCCTCAAACTCAGCATCGGTCATGGCTTCGAGCTTCCGGACGGTCTTATACATCAGCTCTGCGATCTCGCCGTCCATGTCGTTCAGGGTGACGCCCTTCATATCGTCGATCAGCCGCTTCCGGCTGGACGTGTTGAAGCAGCACATCAGGTTGATTTCTTCCACGGTAAAGTTTTTCATATCAGAGTTCCATATCCTTTCCTTTGTTTTTCTGCGGCTTCGGTGTGTGGGGCGGCTGTGCTTTCTGCGCGGATTTCAGCTTGTCGCGGATGGATTCACGGGCAGCGGGCTTCTTCGGGATGGTGTCGTAGATGGCAGTCCCGGCGTCTTCCACATAGGATCGGACATACTGGATGCTTTCAGAAAAGCGAATGGGGCGGTTCTTGTCCTCGATATTCGTCAGCCGGACTTCATCGGCGGCAAAATCAACCGCGTCGATTCTGCACTTGATGCCGTCCACATTCAGCGTCGCGCCGACAGGAATGTAATCTGCGGCTTTGAGTTCCTTGAAGGTCTCGCCGTCCTTGCTGAGAAAGACATCCACGCCGGACTTCCAGAGCTTGTGAGAACCGGCTACCCATGCGCTTTCACGGAAGCCGGTCACCGGCATGGAAGGCTTGCCGCGCACCTTCTTTTCAAGGAGTTTTGTGCCGAGCAGGGGCGCGGCTTTTTCCGCGTCCTTGCCGTACAGCTCAAAATAGCCGTTCTGAGCAAAGCAGACCAGCGCATCCGGATGAGCCTTTTTGACTGCCTCATATTTGCGAAGTTCTGCGACGGGGAGCGGCGAAAGCACCTCCGTCCTATCTGCCTCCGGCAGTCTGTCACGGCGGCTTTTCTGCTTAGACAGCACTTCCGCCAGAGCATCCGCGTCCTTCGGGAGCGTCTGGTGGGTCTTGACGCCGCCATGCTCACCGATCAGAGCCATTGCTGCATCGAAGCTGCTGCGGCAGGGTGCGTCCAGCACAAAGCCATCTGCAAAGGTCAGCCGGTCATGATCCGGCGCAACCGAGTTCTGCGCCACATTTGCCGCCTGTTCCCGGTAGTTGATCTCAAAGACATCTCCGAAGACCTTGCCGCGCTTAACGGCTTTCGGGACAATTACGCGGGCAATGCACTCGTCGTAGGTCTGTTCGGCGTAAAAACGGAAGGTGTTGTGATCCCGCGTTCCCTGAATAAAGACCTGATTTTCATTGAGGCAGTGCGTTCCATGCGGACGGCAGAACCACATCAGCGTCTTGTCTTCGGGATTCTGGCTTTCGGCGGCGCGGCGGATGATGCGCTTGTCGATGTCGAAGTCTTCCTTGTAGCTGTCCACATGACTGTCCACGAGCTTCTGCAGCTCCGCAACGATGTCAACGTCTGTGTATTTCTTCATGCTTCTCCTTTCTCACAACTCCATGTCGTGCGTTTTGGATTTGACCGGAGACTTCTTCTCCGGCTGCTGTTTTGCAGCAGTCCTGAGCTGATCGCGGATGGAGGGCTTTTCCTGCTTCTGCTCCTGCCTGACATATTCCAGCGTCGGCATCAGCTCACGATAGCAGCCCTGTGTTTTCCGCGCCGCATGACGGCGATGGATTTTGAACAGCGGCTCACCGTTCTGCGTGACCGTGTTGCCCTCGATCCTGACGCCGTTCCGTGCCAGCAGATTGAAGGAATGGTTAGAGGCGCGATAGGACGCCCGCATACCGTCATTGTTATAGGCAATCTGCCCCTTGAGCGTGTCCATGACGGCGGCTTTGATTTCCTTCTCTTCGGCAGTCAGACGGTGCGCCTTCGGTGCTTGCGCTGCTTCCTCCGGCAAGGGGGCAAAGGGAGACTTGACCTCCACGGTTTTTACCTCAATAGAGGTAATCTCATCGTTCTCCCATGCAACGACCTCCGGGTCTCTTTCCTCTGTTTTCTCAGAAGTGACTTCCTTCTGGGGTTCGGTCTGCTGACGGAACGCATCGACGAAAAGGGCGGTCAGTCCGGGATTGGGTTTATCCACAAGGAAGCGGGAGGCGTTCTCCGGGCAGACATCAACGCTCTTCGCCCATTCCTTGAGGGGCTGGGGAATGCGCCCGTCAAAGTCTTTCTGCTGAATGGTGTTTGCGAGGACGTACCGGACGCGCTCCGGAGAGAATTGCTCAAGGACGCTTTTCACGGCGGCATCCGCATCCAGCCGGTTATCACCATAGTTGGAGCTGATTGCCGCCTCAATCGCACGGCGGCATTCCACGTTTGCAGCGAGAGAAGCACGATATGACTCCAGCTCACCGGCTTCATAGGCGTAATTCGCCGTCTCGCGGTAAATGGGTGCTTCCGGCATCGGCTCTGCGGGCATTTCGGTTTCCTTCTCTGCGGACTGTGCTTTCTCTGCCAGCAGCACCTTGAGCTTGGCGTCAATGCCCTCGATCATCTCAGCCGCCGTCTTGCGGATGATGTCCAGAGAGCTTTTCAGTTCCTTGGTTTCCTTGCCGGATGACCAACCGGCGATGTAGCCGAAGGAATAGTCCGAGGTTTCAATGCCGTAACGCTGGCAGACGGTGTAGGCAACGCTTTCCGCTTCAACCTCCTTGGTGTGCCGATCCTTCTTATCTTCTGGCGCGGCTTTCTCATCCGGCTTGACGGCGTGGAGCTTTGCGTGGGCGATCTCGTGAATGGCGGTTTTGACCGTCTGGATTTCGCTCATGCCCTCCTGAATGGCAATGCGGCTTTCAACCGGCGAGAAGAATCCCTTTGCACCGCCCGGAATGTCCTCAAAGGAAATAGGGACGGGAGATTCCTGCCTGAGCGCGTCTAAGAACGCCTCGTAGTTCTCGACGGTGCCTTTCAGCTCATCGACGATGATGTCCGGAAGCTCCTTGCCGTCCGTCTGGGAAACATCAAAGACACTTACCACCTTGAAGGCAGGACGCAGGACCTCAACCGTTTCCGTGACAGCCTTCCCATCTGCGCCGATCACCGGCTTCTGCGTCAAAGGATCAATCTTCTCACGCTCTTCCTGCGCCTTGTACGGCGCGGGTGCAAGAATCTTGATGCCCTTTTCGCCCTTCATGACCTGACGGTCAAAGTTGCGCTGCCACGAGGTATAACCGGCAACATAGGTTGCCTCCGGCTTCTGCATCGCAATGAGCAGCGTGTTGTTGAAGGAATAGTTGTAGAACTTGGACATCGTGCGGAGATATTCCTTGAACCGCTCGGATTCAAAAAGCTCCTTGATGCCCTGTTCCAGCTTGTCCGTGATTTCGCGGACTTGCTGTGCATTTCTGTTTTCAGCCATCTCAAACCTCCATTTCATATTTGCTTTGGGGAGATGAGAACCCCGTCTGGGATTTGCTCAATAAACGAGCCTTTACCTCAGACGGGGTTTCTCTGCGTGTCAGCCGACGATGAAAGATGTTATCCTCCTTCTCCCATTCAATCAGTCTGTCAAACATATCCGGGTGCTTTGTGACCATGTGCAGCAGCTCCGAGTCACTGGCGTTGGGACAGAACCAGCAGCCGTTTCTCCGACAGTGAGTGTAGATTGGGGAAAGCAGCCCGTGTTCCTGACAGAGCTTGTAGGCGTCAACCTCGGTCATGCCGTATTTGGCAAGCAGACTGACCTTCTTCACACCGTCCAGACGCGCAAGGCGTTTGGGTTCATCCTCCGCGATGCCGACATAGCTCACGGTGTCCGGAGAAAGCGCGGCATTGTACTTTCGGACGGGCGGGATTTTGCAGTCCCGATTGACCGCGCACATTCCAGCCCACGCGAAACCGCGAACCTCGCCCTTATGCGGTCCACGGGTGATGACATGATGGAACACCTCATCGTAGGTCTTGTCCGCGTGGAGAATGGTGAACTTGATGCCCAGCTCTTTTTCGCAGAAGGGCTTGAGCCGGTCATAAATGAAGTCCCGGTGTTCCGGGACTTCGCCGCTTGTGTCCTTATCAAACATGACCTCGCTGAAAACCGCCTCGTCCAGCGGCTCATTGTGCTGTGCCGCCAGCAGGAGCGTCGCTACGCTGTCTTTGCCTCCGCTGCATGAAGCAACATACTTTGGGCGGGTCATCGATCAAACTCCATCTTGAAGCTGACGTATTTGCCGCCGCTGTCATCCAGACGGATCACCGCATCGTAGAGCTGAGGCTTCTTCGGCGTGTAAAGCCCGGTCACTCGGCACCAGCCCTTGTCCAGCAGCTCCTTTGCAATCTTCTTGGTCAGCTTCTTTTTCTTGCTGGAAAAGAACTTGTTGTCTTCCCACAGGCAGAAGGAGCATTCCTTGTTCGAGCAGTAGAAGTTGCCCTTGCCGACATAGACCGGAGAACCACAGCGGGGACATTTGCCGATTTCCTCTTTCCTCGTGCCGAAACGCTGGGCTTCGGCATCGGAGAGAAACGGGTAGGCTTTCACAAGATCCCCGGTCATCCGGACAATGCCGCTGAGGAAGGCGTCCGCATCCGCATTGCCGCGCTCAATCTCCATGAGCGTGTTTTCCCATTCCGCAGTCATTGCGGGAGACGTGATCTGTTCCGGCAGAACACAGACAAGGTTGCAGCCGTCCTTCGTGGGAACGAGGGATTTGCCTTTACGCTCTGCAAAGCCGGATTTCACCAGCTTTTCAATGATACCGGCACGGGTTGCAGGAGTGCCGAGACCTTTCTTCTCCGTGTCATCGTCAAACTGATCATTTCCAGCGGTTTCCATCGCAGACAGGAGGGTATCTTCCGTGTACTGCTTCGGAGGCGTTGTAAAGTGTTCGGTGACACTGGCGGACACACCATCCAGCATATCGCCTTCATGAACTTCGGGCAGGGACTTTACGGGATCGTCCTTCCCCTTCGTCTTGAGGGAAGCCTTGAACAGCTCTTCGATGGCTTTCCATCCGTTTTGAACGACGGTCTTCCCCTTGGTTTTGAACTCGTAGCCCTCGCAGGAGAGCGTGATCTGCGTTTCTGCGTAGGTGTGCTTCTCGCCGGTCGCACACAGAAGGCGCATCCCGACAAGATTGAGGATTTTCTGCTCCGACTGAGGAAGCACCGAAACATCCTGCTTTTCAAGCTGGACGGTCGGGAGAATGGCATGGTGATCTGTGACCTTGCTGTTATCGGTCACGCGGGCAATGTCCGGAGTGACCAAAACACCGGAGAAAAGCGGAAACTGGCGGCAGACGATAGAAATGACC
>ENA-OYFF01000170-OYFF01000170.1-human-gut-metagenome-genome-assembly--contig:-NODE-170-length-11829-cov-4.823000_pt1 | contig 11829 bp, 7 predicted proteins | sample MGYA00243649_ERZ652939 | MGnify/ENA primary metagenome ERZ652939 (study PRJEB26926, sample SAMN06165315) | human gut metagenome | biome: ENVO:00009003; feature: ENVO:2100002; material: ENVO:00002003... | reverse complement strand
GATGGCGCGTCTGTTCGATCTGGAAGATTCGGGATATTTCTATACACGCTTGCAAAACCCCACCAATGATGCCGTCGCCGCAAAAATCGCAGCATTGGAAGGTGGTGTGGGTGCTATGCTGACCTCGTCCGGCCAGGCTGCCAACTTCTATGCCATTTTCAATATCTGTCAGGCAGGCGACCACTTCGTATGCTCGTCTACCATCTACGGAGGTACATTCAATCTGTTTGGCGTCACGCTGAAAAAACTGGGCATCGAGTGTACCTTCATTGACGCCAATGCATCCGAGGAGGAAATAGACAAGGCTTTCCGCCCGAATACGAAGGCGGTCTTTGGCGAGACCATCGCAAACCCGGCCCTGACCGTGCTGGACATCGAGAAGTTTGCCAAGGCCGCTCACGCCCACGGCGTGCCGCTGATCGTGGACAACACCTTCCCCACGCCGGTCAACTGCCGCCCCTTCGAGTGGGGGGCTGACATCGTGACCCACTCGACCACCAAATATATGGACGGCCATGGTGCGGTGCTGGGCGGTGCCATCGTGGACGGCGGAAAGTTCGACTGGATGGCCCACGCCGACAAGTTCCCCGGCCTGTGCACCCCCGACGAGAGCTATCACGGCATCACCTACGCCGAGCGCTTTGGCAAGGAGGGGGCGTTCATCACCAAGGCAACTGCCCAGCTGATGCGCGACTTTGGCTCCACGCAGTCCCCCATGAGCGCCTATATGCTCAACCTGGGGCTGGAAAGCCTCCATGTCCGGATGCAGCGCCACTGTGAAAACGGCATGGCGGTGGCGAAGTTCCTCGAAAGCCACCCCAAAGTGGCTTATGTCAACTACTGCGGGCTGGAAAGCAGCCCCTACCACGCACTGGCCCGGAAGTACCTGCCCAATGGCAGCTGCGGTGTGGTGTCCTTTGGCCTGGCCGGCGGCCGCGAAGCTGCCAGCACCTTTATGAAAGCCCTGAAGCTGGCTGCCATCGAGACCCATGTGGCCGATGCCCGCACCTGCTGCCTGAACCCGGCTTCCAGCACCCACCGCCAGATGAACGATGAGCAGCTGAAAGCCGCCGGTGTGCCCGCAGAGCTGGTGCGCATGAGCTGCGGTCTGGAAAGCAGCGAGGATCTCATTGCGGATATCGCACAGGCGCTGGATAAGATCTAAAAGGTGAGTTCAGCAGCATCTATCAGTTCCGGCCCTTCTCGTAAAAATGCGTTTGGAGCGCCCCGCAGGGCGCGACAAACGCGAAAATAAAAATAATTTTCCGCTGATCATGGCCAGAGTGAAACGGAGGCCATTCAAATGGTTGAATGGTTCACCACTTCGCTTTTGTCTCCACCACACGCCCGGCGATGTGCAGATGGTTCAGGTCTTCGCCCTTGATGACCATTTCGCTGTAGGCCGGGTTGAAGGGCTGCAGCACCACACAGTTGCCGCGCTGGATGTAGCGCTTCAGGGTGCCCTCGCCCTCGTCGCCGTAGACCAGCACGCCCAGGTCGCCATTTTCCAGCGTGTCCTGCTTGTGCACCAGCGCCAGGTCGCCGTCCTGGATGCGGGGCTCCATGCTGTCACCGCGGACCACGAGATAGAAATAGTTGGAGGGGTCTTTCACCCGGGCATACTCCTGCCCGTAATCCTCCTCAAAGGCCAGGGCACCGTACCCGGCCTTGACGGTCCCGATGACTGGGATCAGGCTCTCGGCATAGTTGCCAAAGAACCGCTCTTCCGGCGTGTTGCTGCTGGCGACCGGGCGGTACAGCCCCAGCAGGAAATCCGCCGTGGTGCTCAGGATCTCCGCAATGCGGGCGACCGTTGTGGGGTCCGGGGAGGACTTGCCGCTTTCCCACTTGCCGACGGCCTGCTGGGTGACCCCCAGCTTGGACGCCAGTTCCGCCTGGCTCATGCCCTGCTGCTTGCGGCATTGCTTCAAAAGCTCTGAAAACGACATGGTTGTGCACTCCTTTGTTCCGGTGGCATTTTACTTGTGGTTTTATTATACAACAAAAAGATGTTTGAGTAAAGAGAAAAGTTCCGCACACCCCAAAAAAAGGTTGTCAGCTGCGGGAAGTGGCGAAAAACTTTCAATTAACCCTTGACAGCCCGCCGGAAATCTGGTAAATTAAATAGGCATTCGGTACGGCGTGTGCGAGTGCCCACGAGGAGAGATGTCCGAGTGGTTTAAGGAAGCAGTCTTGAAAACTGCCGTACGGCAACGTACCGTGGGTTCGAATCCCACTCTCTCCGCCATTTTTTGAATAAGTGTAACGCACTTTGCTCTGGAGTAGTACTCAAGAGGCCGAAGAGGCGCCCCTGCTAAGGGCGTAGGTCGTCTAAACAACGGCGCGAGGGTTCAAATCCCTCCTACTCCGCCAAGAAAAAGCTCGATGGTTCATTGAAACCATCGGGCTTTTTCCATTTTTATACGGCTTTTGCAGCGCTTCGGAGCACGGGGGGCTGCTTTTGCGCCCCGGAACGCAGGGTCATTTCAGTGCATCGGCAAGGATGCTCAGCAGGCGGGGGACGTCCAGCGGCTTTGCGATGTGGCCGTTCATGCCGGCCTTCAGCGCGTTCTGGCGGTCTTCCTCAAAGGCGTTCGCCGTCATGGCAAAGATGGGGATGTCGGCCTTTTTCGCATCCGGCAGGGCGCGGATCCGCCGCGTCGCCTCGTAGCCGTCCATATTGGGCATCTGGATGTCCATCAGGATCAGGTCATACTGGCCGGGCGCAGCCTGCTCCATCTTCTGGACGGCAATCGCGCCATCCTCGACAGAATCCACCACAAAGCCCGCTTCCGTCAGAAACTCCATTGCGATCTCGCGGTTCAGCTCGTTGTCCTCCGCCACCAGCAAGCGCCGGCCGGCGATGGAAGCCGCCGCACCGGGGAGCGCGGCTTCCGGTTCGGCCTCACTGGGCATCATGGGCAGCACCACGCGGAAGCGCGTTCCCTGTCCGAGTGCACTGTCCACCTGAATGGTACCGCCTCTTTCGTCCACCAGCTTTTTCACCACGGCCAGACCCAGGCCCACGCCGCCGGAAAGGCTGCCCCTATCGCTGTTTTCCTGGGCAAATGCCTCGAACATATGGCGCTGGAACTTCTCGCTCATACCTGCGCCGTTATCCTCGCATATAAACTCCAGCCGACACACGCCGTCCGCATAACGGGACTCGCGGAAACTGCAGCGCACCCATCCGCCGGGGTGATTGTATTTGATGGCGTTGCCAATGATGTTCTGGCAGATCTGCCGCATATACAGCGGGTCGCCTGTGAATTGTTCATGCTCCAGCGTCAGGTCCATCACCGTCAGCGCAACGCCTGTGCTCTCCGCCTGGGCGCGCGAAATATCCAGCATCTCGTGCAGCTCGCTTGTCAAACAATAGGGTGTCTTTCCCAGCGCCTCCTGCTTCGGGCGATTCAGCGTCAGCACGTCGTTTACCAACGCCAGCAGATAGCGTGCCGCGGTCTGCGCCTTCTCCCGGCAGGACTGCACCAGCGTCACATTCTCCGGGTTCCGCCCGATGATCTCCAGCATACCCATGATGATGTTGATGGGTGTGCGTATATCATGGCTCATGCTGCGAAGAAAGTGCGTCTTGGCCTGGTCCGCCGCTGTGGCACGCTCTACTTCCTTTTCCAACTGCTTCTGGTACGCCAGCTCCCGCCGTTTGCGGTCCTGGCCGAGCCTGACCAACAGCAGCGTCGCCAAGACCGCCGCCAGCGCGTAGACGCCGAAGGCGGAGATCACCATGTTCTTGCCCAGGATGAACACGTATTCATTGGGGAGGAACACATACAGGCTGTACTGCTGGTATCGCTCCCGTGCACCGAAGAACGTGCCGTCCGTGCGGAGCTGGGTCAGCTTGCTGCCCGGGGAGGGGGAGGACTCCAGCACACGGATGAGGGGCACCTCGTCCACCGGCAGGTTCCACTGCTCCGCCGCGCTGCTGCCCACCACGCGCTCGCCGTCGGTGATGTAGGTGTAGACCCTGTCATTGAGCAGCGTCTCGTAGCCCGCCAGCAGGCTCTCGATGGACGCACGGTAGGAGGCGATGATCGTGTTCGACTGGAGGCGGACGCAGAAGACGACGCCGGGATTTTCGACGCGCGCCACGGCTGCTATGTCGTATACCGCGCCGTCACGGGTCAGGCGGCGGGCAAAGATCTTCTCCGGGTAGTCCATGATGGAGCGGATCGCCTCATTGGTGTAGTAATCGCTCCAGTCCATGTCCGCACCGGAGCTGAACTCGATCTCCAGATCCTTGTCCAGCACCAGCACGCAGGTTACGCGCTGACGCTGGGCGTACCGCGCCAACTCCTCGTTGGAGCGGTTCTGCCCCACCATACCCTCGCGCTCCGCCACCTCCTGCGCCTGCTCCGTCAGCCGCACGAGGCTCTTTAGCCGGTCGGCGGCGACGATGTCGCGGTAGCTGATGCACTGGTTTTGCAGATATTGCAGCGTCCGCTGGGCGGTCTGCTGGGCGTTGCGGATGCTGCTGTTGCCGCCGATGAGAGCCGTGACCGCCATCACAAAGACGCCCAGCACCAGCATGAGCACCCAGATATATTTGTTGGAAAACTTATTGCCCATGGATCAACCCCGCTAAAGCCGCCTGTGCGTCCACGCCGTAGCTCTCCAGAATGGCGGCCACGGTGCCGTCCGCCACCAGCTCGTGCAGCATTTCGTTCAGAGCCTCCGCTCTGCCGCTGCCGTCGTCCTTATAGAACGCCGCGCCCAGACCTGCCCACAGCAGCCCCGGCTCCAGCACCCGGTATTCCCCGGCGCGCCCGGCGATGAAGGTGAGGTACGCCGTCTCGTGTCCGGCGCAGGCGTCCACGTAGCTTTTGTCCAGCGCGGCGAACACGTCCACCGTGTCGGCGAAGCAGTACACGCTGTCCACCTGCTCCACGCCGGGCACCTGATGCTTCAGAAACAGCTCCTCCGGCTTGGAGGAGGTCTGCACGGCGATGCGCTTGCCGTTCAGGTCGCCAAGACCGTAAATATCGCTGGACGCCTGCACTATGACCACCTGACGGCTGTACATATACGGCCCTGCCCAGCGGTAGCGGTCCTCTCTGCCGTTCATGGAGAAGCTGCCCCAGAGGCAGTCCACGTCGCCTCGCTCCAGTAGGGCGTCCTTCTCCTGCCAGTTGATTTTTTGGAAGCTCGCCGTCCAGCCCAATCTCTCGCAGGCGGCGGTGGCGATCTCCACGTCGATACCCGCATAGGCGCCATTCTCATCCAGATAGAAATACGGCTCATAGTTGTCGCTGCCAATGACCAGCACCGGCAGTTCTTCCGTTTCCGTCTCCCGCTGTCCGCAGCCGCACAGCAACGCGCCGCACAGTGCCAGCAGCACCGCCAGCAATCTCTTTGTCCTGCTCATTCCTTACCTCTCATGCCGTATACCTCACGGCACAACGCACCCTGTATGTCCTCCAGACAGTCCACCAGCAGCGGATCGAACGCGCCGCACTCGCCGCGCCGTATCATAGCCAACGCCTCCGCATGGGTATACGCCGGCTTGTACACCCGCTGGCTCACCAGCGCGTCATAGGCGTCCGCCAGGCCCACCGCCTGCACGGTCATCGGTATCTCGTCGCCCTTCAGCCCGTCGGGATAGCCTCTGCCGTCCACCCGCTCGTGATGCCAGCGGCAGATCTCCGCCGCAGCCTCCACCAATGGCTCGCTTTCCATCTCCTTCATGCCCCGCATCAGTTCCTCGCCGATCAGGGTATGCTTCTTGATCTCGTCAAACTCCTCCGGCGTCAGGGGGCCGGTCTTTCGCAGCAGGGCATCCGGCACGCCCATCTTTCCGATGTCGTGGAACATAGCCGCGGCGGCGGCCCGCCGGCAGTCCTGCAGGGTCAGGCCGTATTTATCCGTGCGTTCCAGCATTCTCTGCAGCAGCCGCTGCGTGATCTGCTCCACGTGCCGCCCGTGGTCCGCGCCCTCGCCGTTGCGGTAGCCCATCACCCGCGACAGGATATCCGCCGCGATGCCCATCATATGCTCCTGCCGCCGCAGCTGCTGCGTCATCACCGCTGCCAGCCGCCGCTGCCGCGCATACAGCTTCACGGTGTTCATCACCCGCTGCCGCACGATACGGATATCAAAGGGCCGTTCTATGTAGTCCGCCACGCCCATGTCGTAGGCCTGCCGCACCTTTTCTTCTGAGCCGTCCGCCGTGATGATAATGACCGGGATATCCTCGATAAACCCCCGCTTATTCATCTCATCCAACACCTGCAGGCCGTCCATTTCCGGCATGATCATGTCCAGCAGCACCAGTGAGATATCCGCGCCGTAGGTCTCCAGCTGCGCCATGCACTCCCGGCCGTCCTTCGCCTCCAGCACGTTGAAATCCTCCGCCAGCATCTCCCGCAGTATCGCGCGGTTCATAGCCGCATCGTCCACCACAAGAATATGCGGCTTGATCTCATCCCCCTCCACGGGAGTATCCTCGGTGACCACGGCGTCCTTTCTCCGCTTGGCCCGGTACATCAGCCGGTCCGCCCGCTGCACCGCCTGGGCGATCGTCTCCTGCTGCGCCATGACGCAGCCCACGCTGATGGTGATATGCTGGCCGCCCTCGCAGCCCGGTATGCTCACTGTCCGCAGCCGCCGCTGAATGTCTCCCAGCACGGTGGCAAAGGCCGCCTGCTCCACGCCCGGCAGCAGCAGCAAAAACTCGTCGCCGCCGTAGCGCACCAGTGAGCCGCTGCGGCCAACCACCTCATAGATGGTATCCGCCAGCGCCCGCAGCGCGTTGTCGCCCACCTGATGGCCATTCATGTCGTTATACAGCTTCAGATCGTCCATATCGATGAGCGCTACACCGCCGCGGTATATCTCATTGCTCATATCCCGCTGGTAATGGTTGCGGCTCAGCGCGCCGGTCAGCGCGTCTATCTCCTGCTCCTGGGTGTCCCGCCCGGAGATGACCAGCACTTTGTCGTTGATCCGGTCGATGTGGATGTCATACTGCCGGCAGCCTACGCCGCCCTGCCGGAACCGCAGGCGAAAGCTCTCGTTTCGCTCCTTTTCGTAGAAAAAGCTCCGCAGGTTATCGCTGCTGAGATAGCGCATCCACACGCTTTTCTCCGCCAACACACCGCCGTTGTCCCGGAAGATGTCCCGCAGCTCCTCTACGGTGTACCATTTGTCCTCCAGCCCACTGGCCAGACTGGTTTTCCGGACCCGCAGCTTTCCCCGGGTCCTGTCATATTCACATACGGTGTCGCAGATCGGCAGCAGTGCCGCGATAAAGGCTTCCTTCTCGATCATGGCTGGACCTCCGTCCCTATCATATCAGCCTTATTATAGCATCTTAATGCCGTATTGCAACGGCTTCCCCCTGAAACGCCGAATTTTTCGCCTGTTTTGCAGGCGGCGCGCCGGGGTGCGCTGTCGGTGAACGGCCCTGACCCGCGCAGGGCAAAATAAAACCGCCCGGACGGGCGGTTTTGTTTTGCCTTTTTGCGATCTAACTGCGGCGGCGTCGGCGGAGGGCTAAAACGGTCAGTGCCGAAATGGAAGCACCAATAATAAGCCATGCCCACGGACCGGCGGAGGGCGCGGCGGCCGGCAGAGGCTGCCAGGCGGCATACAGCGTCATATCCGCCGTGACCGGCGCATTGAAATCCCAGGGGCGGGTCAGGTCGTAGTCACTGTACCAGCCGGTGAAGCGATAGCCCGAGCGGGTGGGCGCCTGCGGCGGCGCCAGGGGCGTTCCACGGAGCACCTCCGCCGACGCTACGCCGCTGCCGCCGTTACTTTGGAAGGTCACACGGCACTGCTCTGACACCACCACCGTGACGTCCCGGGCAGCGGCGGCATAGCGGCCCATGCCGTCCTCGGTGGACACCATGTAATGGCTGCCGGTTATGGCGGACGCACCGCCGTCGGCCAGGACCTTCAGCTGAAAGGAGCCGACGACCGTCTCATCCGCCCAGTCCGCGCCGCCGCCAAAGTCTACGTAATTCATGTAGACCGCCTGACGGCCATCACGCAGCGTGACCAGCGTCGTCTTGACGCCCTCGCGGAGCAGGGTGCCATCAGGCTGATAGGCGAAGAAGGCAGGATCGAAGCATATCTCGTCCTGCATGGCGAACATCGGCCCTGTGCCGGTGGTCCGGCACAGAGTAAGCGATACCGTTACGGTATCGCCGGCGGCGGCATGGTACGTCGCCTCTCCGTTGGCGGCAAGGCGGAATTCATAGTGCCGGCTGTCGTCGCCCCAGGCCAGGGACGGCGCCAGCAGCAGCACCGCCAGCAGCGCCAGAACTACCCGCTTCATGGTCCGCCTCAGTTCAGGAAGTCCTTGAGCTTCTTGCTGCGGGAGGGGTGCCGCAGCTTACGCAGGGCCTTGGCCTCGATCTGGCGGATACGCTCACGGGTGACGTTGAACTCCTTGCCTACCTCTTCCAGCGTGCGGGTACGGCCGTCCTCGATACCGAAGCGCAGCTTCAGCACCTTCTCCTCCCGGGGCGTCAGGGTACCCAGCACGTCCACCAGCTGCTCCTTCAGCAGGGTGAAGCTGGCGGCCTCGCTGGGCTCGGACGCGGCCTCGTCGGGGATGAAGTCGCCCAGATGGCTGTCCTCCTCCTCGCCGATGGGCGTCTCCAGCGACACGGGCTCCTGGGCGATCTTCAATATCTCGCGGACCTTGTCCACGGGCATATTCATCTCGGCGCTGATCTCCTCGGGGCTGGGGTCGTGGCCCAACTCCTGCAGCAGCTGGCGGGACACACGGATGACCTTGTTGATGGTCTCCACCATGTGGACGGGGATGCGGATGGTACGCGCCTGATCGGCGATGGCGCGGGTGATGGCCTGACGGATCCACCAGGTGGCGTAGGTGGAGAACTTATAGCCCTTGGTGTAGTCGAACTTCTCCACGGCCTTGATCAGGCCCAGATTGCCCTCCTGGATCAGGTCCAGAAACAGCATACCGCGGCCCACATAGCGCTTGGCGATGGACACCACCAGACGCAGATTGGCCTCGGCCAGCTGCTGCTTGGCCTTCTCGCCGGCCTTGATCTGCTTTTTCAGCTCGGCCATCTCCGCCTCAGGGATGGTCTCGCCGTCCGCCTCGGCCTGTGCCACACGCGCCTCGGCCTCGCGGCCGGCGGACATAACGGTGGCCAGCTCCACCTCCTGATCGGCAGTCAGCAGGGGCACCTTGCCGATCTCCTTCAGGTACATACGCACGGGATCGTCAATGTTGAAGCTGTCCACCAGCGTGTTGGGGTCTACCAGCTCCTCCTCCTCGATCTCGGCGATCTCATCCATAGCGGGCTCGCCATCCTCATCGGGCAGGTCGGCCAGGAAATCCTCGCTGCCTACCTCGATACCCAACTGCTCCAGAGAGTCGTAGATGGAGTCCATCTGCTCGCTCTCCAGGTCCAGCTCGTCCAGCACGTCGGACAACTCACCGGCATCCAGCTTGCCCTTCTTCTTACCCTTGGTAAACAGGTCGCGCAGCTTCTCGTTGCCGTTCAGCAGCGCGGCCGCCGGCAGGGACGCGATGGTCTTTTCGTCCAGGCCGCCCTTGGCTGGCTTGTCCTGCGCCGGCGCGGCCTCCTGCAAAAGCTGGTCCGCCATCTGCTCCAACTGCTCCGCGGTGTACTTTTCTTCGGTCATGTTCGCTTTCCTCCGTAACCTTTTTTATCTTTATACGTCTCCATCGCCGCCGCCAGCGGATCCGTGCCGCCGGTGCGCTTGGTGTGTTCTTCCCGAATGATGCGTATGTAATCCGCCAGCGCCTGCGGCGCGTTGGCTGCGGATTCCGGTTTTTGCAGCAGCGCCGTCAGGTGGTTCATCTCCTCCGGCGTCAGCACCGCGGCCAGCGCCGCCATGCTCGCGTGCCCCCGCCGCTGCCACAGCTCACCGTAGATGCGCCCCAGCAGCGGTGAGGAAAATTCCTCCGGCTGCACCGGCATTTCCGGCGGGAACAGGCTCTCGTCCTGCATCAGCAGACGGATAACGCCCTCCTCCGCCAGCGCGCTGCGTACATTCTGATAGCGGATGCTGCGGTCCGCGGGCTGCAGGGCCGATATCGGATTCATCTCCTGACGCTCCTGCGCCTTCCGTGCCTTGGCCTGCACCCGCTTGGCGGCCCGCTGGACCTCCATCCGCATGGCCTCTACCGGCAGGGACGCCGCCTCGGCGGCCCGGGTGGTATATACCTCCCGTCCCACAGGATCATTTAATTTACATAATGTTTCAGCAATCTCCCCCGCGTAGGCGATGCGGCCCTTGTCGTCCTTCAGGTCATACTTGGCCGCGATCTCAGACATCGTGAATTCAATGCCGTTTGCACTTCCGGAAAGCAGCTGCTCAAAGGCGTCCTTGCCCTGATACTTGATAAAGTCATCGGCGTCTTGCTTTACATAATGTCCATCCACCAATCGCTGCGGCAGACGCAGGACCTTCACGGTGAATTCGCTGTTCTGCAGCAGCTCCAGCGCCCGGTCCGTGGCCATCTGGCCCGCGCCATCGTTGTCGTAGCACAGCACCAGCTCCCTGGTGAAACGGCTCAGCAGACGTATCTGCTCCTGGGTCAGCGCCGTGCCCATGCAGGCCACCGCGTTGTCGAACCCCGCCTGATGCAGCGTCACCACGTCCAGGTTGCCCTCGCACAGGATCATGTTGGGCCGCTTGGTCTTTTTGGCCAGGTTCAGGCCGTAGAGCACCCGGCGTTTGCTGTACGCCACCGTTTCGGTGGTGTTCATGTATTTCGGCTCCGACTTGTCGATCACGCGGCTGCCGAAGCCCACCACGTCGCCCCGCACGTCGATGACCGGCAGCATCAGCCGGTTGCGGAACTTATCGTACAGCCCACCGTTTTTCCCGTTGACCACCAGCCCGGAGGCCAGCAGCTCCTGCTTGGTGAAGCCCTTGTCCGTCATGGCGCGGAGCAGCGCATCCCACTGGTCCAACGAAGCGCCCATGCCGAAGCGCACCGCGATGCCGCGCCGTATCTGCCGCTTGTCCAGATACGCCTGCACCGCCGCACCCTGGGGAAGCTGCAGCTGGTCGTAGTACCACCGCGCCGCCGCGCGGTTCAGCTCCAGCACCCGCCGCCGCAGCCGGTCGGCGTTGCTGCGGGCCTCGTCCTCCGCCGGCAGCGGGATGTTGGCCCGCTTGGCCAGGAACTCCACCGCCTCCGGGAACGACAGGCCCTCGATCTCCATGATGAAATTGATGACGCCGCCGCCCTTTTTGCAGCCGAAGCAGTGGTAGATCTGCTTGTCCGGCGCTACGGAGAACGAGGGCGTTTTTTCGTTGTGAAAGGGGCACAGGCCGAACAGGTTGCCGCCCTTGCGCGTCAGCGTCACGTAGCTGGATACCACGTCCGCGATGTCGTTCCGCGCCACCACTTCGTCCAGAAACTGGTCGCTGAAATGCACGAAAAGCCCTCCTTTCCCCCACCGAACCGCGGTGCAAAATAAATCTGACAATATACTATACCAAAAAACTTCCTCAAATCCTCTTTTTTCGCAAAAGTTTTTAGCCGTGACGGATGAGGTGCCACAAAAAAAGAAAGGCCCAGCGGGCAAGCAATCTTTACTATTCCTCCCGCGACAGCGGGAGGGTTATATATTTATCTCACCCCGTCAGGGGTGAGATATTATCTATCCCCGGCCGTCAGGCCAGAGATAAATAAGTACAAAAAAAGAAAAGCCCAGCGGGCAAGCAATCTTTATTCACCCCACCCCCGCCAGGGGGTGGAATAATTAAGCGCAAAAAAAGAAAGGCCCAATGGGCCTTTCTCTTTTTTGAGTTTAATTAGAACTCCTTTTTCTTGCCGATGACGACGGCGGAGCC
>ENA-OYFF01000151-OYFF01000151.1-human-gut-metagenome-genome-assembly--contig:-NODE-151-length-13075-cov-6.070814_pt1 | contig 13075 bp, 20 predicted proteins | sample MGYA00243649_ERZ652939 | MGnify/ENA primary metagenome ERZ652939 (study PRJEB26926, sample SAMN06165315) | human gut metagenome | biome: ENVO:00009003; feature: ENVO:2100002; material: ENVO:00002003... | reverse complement strand
CCCCCGCCTTTGGCGGGGGCCGCGTCTGTTTACACTATGACCGGTGTGGTACGGTAGTCCTGGCCGGGGGCGGCCTGGGTCAGATCCGGGCGGGCCAGCACATACAGGTCGGTACAGCGGGACTCCAGAGTGAACAGCTCCTCCGCCGCCGGCCCCAGCGCCGGAACGTCGGCAGGCTTCGTCAGCACCGGGGCACCGGCATCCCGCAGACAGCGCAGATGAGCGCGGCCCGCGGCCGTGGCAGCCAACACGCGGAGGTAGGGCACACGCTCCGGCGCAGGCGGTAATTGCAGGTAGGCGCTGAGGACCATGCGGCGCAGGCGGGCAAGGGGATAGCGCTTGGTTTTTGCAGCGGAGAGCAGCTCCGCCACGGTGCAGGCGTCGCGGGATGCCTGATACAGCCGGTGGTACAGGCCCTCGTTTCCCGGGTCGTAGGGACGCCAATCCGCCTCGGTCATGGCACGGAGGCGGACCAGTATCGCGCGCTCACAGAGGGCGCCGTCAGCAATGCGGCCTGCGGCCAGCTCACGGCGGAGGACGTCCGCCGCCGGGGTGGGCATATAGGCACAGGCGGCCTCCCCCCTGCCCTGCCGCAGCAATTCACGCAGAAAGGAGGCCGAGGCGGTATCCCCCTCCGGAGCGCCGTCATGGCTGGCACCCTCACGGCGGAGTGTACAGGGCGTCATGGCGCTGTGGGTATGGCGCAGGGCGCGGAGATACTCCACGGCCAGGGTGTTGTTGGGACTTTGCAGAAGGGCGGCGGTAGCATTGTCCAGCAGGGATGCGGCGGCAGCCTGACGACGGGCGGCGAAGGTCAGGCCCGACTCCGGCGCGGCGGTAAGGTGATCGGCAAAGGTGGGGCTGTCCAGGCAGTCGGCCAGACACCGCAGGGCGGGCAGATCCCCACACTCGCTGCCGAACAGGAGGGTATCGGCCCCGGCAAGGGCCAGCAGCCGCACGCCGCCGCGGGCGAAGGTCTCCGCCGGGGACATGGCCCAGGGCGTGGGGAGCTCCAGCACCAGGTCAGCGCCGCAGCGGACCGCCATCTCGGCGCGCGCCGTTTTGGACAGGGCGGCGAAGCTGCCCCGCTGGGTGAAGGAGCCGCTCATGGCGCAGACCACCGTGTCCGCGCCCAAGGCGCGGGCGTGGGAGAGAAGGCGGGCGTGTCCCCTGTGGAGGGGGTCAAATTCGCAGACGATACCGATGACCATGATGTGCTCCTTTCGTTTTTTATTATTTTACAGGGAAAGTGGGGAAAATGCAACTTGACATTCTGCCGCCGGGGTATTTACAATGGAGAAAACGGGAAAAGTGAGGGTTTGCTGTATGCTGACTGGATTGCTGTACGCCATGAAGGGCGAGATCGAGAGCCTGCTGCCGGAGGGCGCGGAGCCGGAAAAAACGGTGGCGGGCGTGCCCTTCTACCGGATACGGGAGAACGTGGTCGCCTGCTGCGGCGGCGTGGGGAAGGTAAACGCTGCCATGGCCACCCAGCTGTTTATCGACCTGTACGCGCCGGGACGGATCGTCAACGTGGGCGTTGCCGGGTGCTTTGAGAACGTGCCGATCGGGACGCTGGTGCTGGCGGATCGGTTCATGCAGCACGACGTGGATACGTCGGGCATCGGCGACCCGGTGGGGCTGGTGTCCACGGTGAACCGGATAGATTTCCCCACCGCCGAGCTGGAGAAGGCAAAGGACGCCATGGACAAAGCCGGGTACGCCTACCGGGTGGGCAGCGTCGCCACCGGCGAGTGGTTCGCCACGGAGTGCGACAGGGCGCGGTGGATCGCCGAGACGTTCCATCCCCTGCTCATTGAAATGGAGGGCGGCGCGGCGGCACAGGTGTGTTACCGCAACGAGGTGCCGTTCATGGCGCTGAAGTCCGTATCAGACTGCGTGCTGGAGCACCATGATTTCTATTTTAACTTCCCGGAGGCCATGAAGGACCTGAACAGGGTCGCTATGGCGTTCCTGGACGGGCTGGAGGGCTGAACATGGAACGTATCGCCAGCTTTACGGTGGATCACGACGTGCTGGTGCCGGGGCTGTATCTCAGCCGGCAGGACGGAGACGTGGTGACGCTGGACCTGCGGTTCAAAAAGCCCAACACCGGTGACCTGCTGACCAACGCGGAGATGCACTCGGTGGAGCACGTGATCGCCACACTGCTGCGGAACAGCCCGGAAAAGGACGCGGTGGTGTACTTCGGCCCCATGGGGTGCCAGACGGGATTCTATTTCCTGTTTGACGGGAAGCAGTTGACACTGGCCCAGGCCGTGGCACTTGTGCAGCGGGTGTTCGCCCAGGGGGCGGTATTTGAGGGCGAAATGCCAGGAAAAAGCGCAAAGGAGTGCGGCAACTACCGCAATCTGGACGTGGAGCTGGCGAAGACGTGCTGCGCGTTCTATACGGAGATCATTTCCGGGTGGAACCAGGAGAAACTGGCCTATCCCACGGCGTAAAGCGGGAAATTTTTGCGAAAACAGGCAAAAACAGTGTCTTTCCCTGTTGACAAGAGAGAAAGACGCTGTTATACTTGATAAGCCGCTTTGAATGGGTAAGCAAGCGCCGGCTTGTCCGGCCGCCCCCGACAGCGAGTCCGTAATTAAGGAAAGGTAGGTGCAACAAGGTTATGCAGGCTATTATCGTTACCGGCGGTAAGCAGTACAACGTCAGCGAGGGTGACACTCTGTTCATCGAGAAGCTGGACGTGAATGCTGGCGACGCCGTGGTGTTCGATCAGGTTCTGGCCATCGTCGATGGTGAGAACACGAAGTTCGGCACTCCCGTGGTGGAGGGCGCGAAGGTGGACGCCACTGTGGTCAAGAACGGCAAGGGCAAGAAGATTCGTATCTTCAAGTATACCCCCAAGAAGGGTTACCGCAAACGGCAGGGTCATCGTCAGCCGTACACCAAGGTTGAGATCGGCAAGATCACGTTCTGAGACGGCAATGACCACTGTGACATTCCTCACGGAGGAATCGCGTATCGTCGGGTTTGAGGTCAGCGGACACAGCGGCTATGCCGACGCGGGCGAGGACATCGTCTGTGCCGCCATCACCAGCGCTGTACGACTGGTGGAGGCCACCGTGAATGACGTGATGGGGCTGTGCGCCGCCGTCAAGGTCAATGAACGGGAGACCAGCATCACGCTGCGGCTGCCCGGCGGGCTGGCGTCCGACGCCGAGAGCACCTGTCAGAATTTGCTGACGGGGCTGATGGTGTATCTGGCACAGCTCCACGACGAGTATCCCGACAACATCGAAGTTATGGAGGCGTGAGCCTTCTTCCTCGATCATCTTACAGAAAGGATGGTACTTGAAAATGCTGAACATTTCTCTGCAGTTCTTTGCCCATAAAAAAGGTATGGGCTCCACCAAGAACGGCCGTGATTCCGAGTCCAAGCGCCTTGGCCCCAAGCGCGCTGACGGGCAGTTCGTGCTGGCTGGCAACATTCTGGTGCGTCAGCGCGGCACCCACATCCACCCCGGCACCAACGTGGGCAAGGGTACCGACGACACCCTGTTCGCCAAGGCGGACGGCGTTGTCCGCTTCGAGCGTCTGGGCAAGGACCGCAAGCAGGTCTCTGTTTACCCCGCGGAGTAATTGGTATTTGAAAAGCCTCCCGCCGATGGCGGGAGGTTTTTTGTTGACCTTTTTACTCCTTTCGGGTAAAATAGAAGCAAAATGGAGAGATAGGCAAGTTTTCAGATAAAGCGAGGTAGCACCATGGCAAATGGATTTATCGATAAGGCGCGGATCACCGTGCGGGCCGGCAACGGCGGCAACGGCGCGGTGGCCTTCCACCGGGAAAAATATATTGCGGCGGGCGGTCCGGACGGCGGCGACGGCGGCAGCGGCGGCTCCATCATCCTGAAGGTGGACGACAATATGTCCACACTGATGGACTTCCGCTACAAGCGCAAGTATGTGGCCGGCAACGGCGTGGACGGCCAGGGCGGCCGCAAGACCGGCAAGGACGGCGAAAGCCTGACCATCAAGGTCCCCCGGGGCACGCTGGTGCGCGATGCCGAGAGTGGCGAGATCATCAAGGATATGTCCGACGACAAGCCCTATGTGCTGTGCAGGGGCGGCCGGGGCGGCTGGGGCAACCAGCATTTCGCCACCCCCACCCGGCAGGTGCCGCGGTTTGCCAAGGCGGGTCTGCCCGGCGAGAGCCACGACGTGGTGCTGGAGCTGAAGCTGCTGGCGGACGTGGGGCTGGTGGGCTTCCCCAATGTGGGCAAAAGCACGCTCTTGAGTGTGGTCAGCAAGGCCCACCCGAAAATCGCCAACTACCACTTCACCACCCTGTACCCCAATCTGGGTGTGGTGTACGTGGACGAGGGCGTCAGCTTCGTCATGGCGGACATCCCCGGCATCATCGAGGGCGCCAGCGAGGGCGCGGGTCTGGGCCACGATTTCCTGCGGCACATCGACCGGTGCCGCCTGCTGGTGCATCTGGTGGACGTGTCCGGCAGCGAGGGGCGGGACCCCATCGCGGACTTTGACGCCATCAACGCGGAGCTGAAGGAGTACAGCCCGGAGCTGGCTACACGGCCGCAGATCGCCGTGGCCAACAAGACGGATCTTCTGATGGACACGGCGCAGCTGGATGCCTTCCGCGCCCATGTGGAGGCGCTGGGCTACGAGTTCTTCGCCATGTCCGCCGCCACCCATCAGGGCACGCGGGAGTTGGTGCAGCACATCGCCCGGCGGCTCAGTGAGCTGCCGCCGGTGACGGTGTATGAGTCGGAGTACGTGCCCAAGCCGCCGGTGATCGACACCACCGAGCCACTGCACATCGAGCGGGAGGACAACACCTGGCTGGTGGAGGGCCCGTGGCTCCAGCGGCTTATGGGCAACATCAATTTCTCCGACTACGAGAGCCGCATGTACTTCGACAAGATGCTGCGGCAGAGCGGCCTGTTCGACACGCTGGAGCAGATGGGCATTCAGGACGGCGACATCGTCAGCATGTACGATCTGGAATTCGAGTATCAGAGATGAACATACAGCGCCCCCGGCTGATGCCGAGGGCGCTGTTTTTCTGAGCTGTTCATTCAGAAAGCGGCGGGACGGGAGTTTGTCTGGATGTCCGCGGCGGCCTGCTTCAGCTGGCGCAGATCGCGGATATCGCGGCGCTGCTGGAGCTGGGTCTGCATCTCCGGGGACAGGGCGTAGAAGTAGTCGTAGGCCGCGGCCTCGTTGTTCAACAGGTCGGTCAGCGTCTCATACTGCATGAAAAAGCACCTCCGTGCCTAGTGTGCGCGGAGGTGCTTGTCTTATGCGTCAGACGGTCTTTTCAAAGTAGAAATACGTATCGTCCTCGCCGCTGGGACGCATACAAGCGGATAACATTTTACGGGACGGCTCATTTTCCTTGAAGCATTTGGCCACCACCCGGGCAAGCCCCAGATGGTACAGTGCCCAGTCGGCGGCAGCGGCGAAGGCTTCAGCGCCATAGCCGTGGCCGGCGTATTCCGGGGCGATGCGGCAGCCCTGTTCGAACCCGCCCCGAAAGTCGGGGTTATAGAGCACCACCTCGCCGATGAGCCTGCCCTTCAGGCGGACGGCAAAGTTGACGGCGCGGCGGGCGGCGAAATCGGCCCGGGCCACATCGTAGAAATAGGTGTCGGTCAGGGGCTGATCGCCCAGGTCGGTGCGGTAGTCGTAGCCCCACCAGCGGTTGCGCTCGTCGTCCAGGCAAAGGGCGCTGTACGCAGGGATATCGCCTCTGCGGAGAGGCGTCAGGGACAGGCGATCGGTTTTGATGGCAGGGACGGCCTTGAGGGCGTCCAGCTCGGTGCCCGCCTCGATACGGACCTTGCCGCCCAAGTGATCCGGCAGGTATTGCAGCTTGGAGGTGCGGAGGCCCTTGTCCCGGGCGTCATCCTCCCGGTTGCACCATGTGCAGTCCCCACCGTAGTAGGCGGCGAAAGCCTGGACCAGGGCGGGATAGGCCCCGGCATGGGAGTACAGGGCCTTTTCGATGTGGTCGATAAGGGTGCCGCCGCATTTCTCCGCCAGGCAGACAGCCACCAGACGCCCCTCTGCCAGCATACCGCCGGCACAGAACCAGTCGGTGCCGATGCGGGAGAACATCTCCTGTGCCAGAGACAGCTCCTGCACAGCCAGGGGGCCGGACTTGTGAAACTCGGCCTCATAGTCCTGCCAAAAGGCGGCCAGGCGGGGATCGTCAGGGTCGGTCAGCGGGGTAAATTCCGCGTCGGGATAATCCCGGCGGAACTTGTTGATGTGGTTGCGCTGGCCGCTGTACCGACGGCCGGCGAAAGCGGCCAACTCCTCTGTTCGGTAAAGATAGTCCTTCCAGGGACGCTCGCTGATAACGCGGCAGCGGGGATAGCGCAGGCAGAGGGTCTGGGCCTTGTCCTCCGGCACCACAGAGAGCACCAGAGGTGTGCCGGTGGCGGCGCACCAGGACTCGATGGCCCGCAGGGCGCCTTCAACATCTGCCTCGGGGCCGGCAATGGGGTAGTCAAAGACGTACTCGCCCTCGATATAGTTGCGGATCACAAGGCAGCCGGCGACCTCGGCAAAGGACGGATGCAGGTGGTCCCGCCACATGAGCTTGACGCCCAGGGAATATTCACACAGGCGGTAGTCGCAGTTCCGGTAATAGCCGCGCAGGCGGTCGCCGTGGGCGGCGGTGAGTTCTTGAAATTGCAGCATAATCATTTCCTTTGTGTTGTGGTAATTTCGCTCGCAGCGCTGTGTCACATCTTCTCGATCATCTCGCAGGCTTGGCGGATGAACTGGCGGGCGATGGGGCGCAGCTCCTTCTGCGGACGGGCAGCGATACCCAGCTCACGGACAGCCCGAGGCTCCAGCGGCAGGGCGCGGACGCTGTTCTGCCGGCCGCGGAGGACCAGGCGGGACAGGACGCTGACACCCAGACCGTGCTCCACCATAGAGATAACGGCGCTGTCGGACACCTGAGTGGTACGGATCAGGGGCGTGACGCCGTGCTCATTCAGCACGCGGAGGATATCCTTGTCAAAGCCCATGGAGGGCATAAGGAATTCCTGACCGTTAAAGGCCTCCACAGGAAAGGCCGTTTCCCCGCTGTCGTACTCCGGCGGCAGGATGGCCAGCAGCTCGTCATCCCGCAGAAATGTCCACTCCAGCGGGGCGTCCTGGCGGCTGGCAAAGCACATATCCACCCGATCCTCCACCACCCAGCGATAGACCTCGTCTACGCTGCCCATCTGGATGTCCACAGTGACATCCGGGTGCTCCCGGCGAAACTGCTGGATGATCTCCGGCAACCAATGACGGGCGATAGACTCATAGGCCGCCACGCGGACGGAGTCCTCCTTATGGGTGTTGATAAGGGATATCTCGCGCTCCAGGGCGGCGGTGGAGGTCAGGCAGTCCCGCACCAGGGGCAGTATCCGCTGGCCTGCCGGGGTCAGCCGGACGCCGCTGCGGCCCCGCAGCAGAACGGTGAAGCCAATATCCTTTTCCAGGCTGTTCATCATGTGGGTCAATCCGGACTGCGTATAGCCCAGCACCTCGGCGGCGCGGGTGAAGCTGCCCAACTCCACCGCCGTCAGCAGGGCTTCCAGTTTTTTGGTATCCATGACGCCTCCTGTTTATATGACACTATTTCATAGCAAGATTATACTCCCTTCGCACCGCTGGTGGCAAGGGCGGGTTTTCGGCACTTTTTACGATTTTTTGTGGTGTTCCAGTGGAATATATGTGTATGACATTTTCTCATATTTGCATGAAACATTGTCGCTTTACAAACCACGGTCTTCTGTTGTATTGTACCCATAGTAATTCTTTTACATGAATTGCTTTTCCTTTCTATCCTCAAATCGTCGGGCAGCCGCACAGCCGTGCGGCTGTCGGCACCTCTGGCGGGAGGTTTTGAGGGTGCTGTGTGAAACTTCACCTCTGAAGCGGGCGCCGTAAGCCGAACGGCGCCCGTTTACTTTTCACCCGGCGAAGGAAGCATAAAAAACAACCATAAAACAGCACATTCCCTCTTGCAAAGTCCGTTGTATTATGGTAAAATGCAATGTACTGTGATACAAATGCCGTATGGCATGGAATAGGTGGAGGAGTCCGAAATGTTGACTGTTATCATTATTTTGCAGCTGATTGCCGCCCTGTTTTTGATTTTGGTGGTGTTGTTCCAGTCCGGCAAGAGCCAGGGCCTGTCCGGCACTATCGGCGGTATTGCCGACAGCTATATGGCCAAGTCCAAGGCCAAGAGCCTGGACGCCAAGCTGGCCAAGGGTACCAAGTGGGTAGGCGCTGTGTTTATCATCCTGACCCTGGTCATCAACTGCATGCTGGCCGCCGCTGCGTAACGCAACTGCACAGAGCGCCCCGGAGCATCGCTCCGGGGCGCTTTCTATTCTGCCCGACGGTACGTCTCCCCCGCCTGCGGCGCTATGCCCTTGATCTCCAGCAGCTCCGCCACCGTCACAAATACATAGCCCTGCTGCTGCAAATGCTCGATCGCCATCAGCACCGCATCCACTGTGTTCTGGTAGCGGTCGTGCAGCAGCACGATGTCCCCGTCCCCGGTGCAGCGGTAGATCACGTCCAGTATTTTTCCGCTGTCCTTCGTCCGCCAGTCCTCCGTGTCCACCGACCAGTTCACCAGCGGCACGGACAGTGCCGCGGCCTCTGCCTCCGTCATCAGCCCGTAGGGCGGCCGTACCCAGTACTCCCCCTCCCCCAGCAGCTCCCGCAGCAGCGCGTCATTTTTCTCCAGATCCGCCAGCGCCTGCGCCGACGTCAGGCTGTGCAGATCCGCGTGGTCGTAGGAGTGGTTCCCCACCTGATGGCCCTCCGCTGCGATGCGCTGCACGATATCCGGGTCCTTCACCGCCTGACAGCCCACCACAAAGAATGTAGCTTTCGCTCCCAGCTCCCGCAGCCCATCCAGCAGCCGCGGCGTACAGCGCGGCGATGGCCCGTCGTCAAAGGTCAGTGCCACGTATTTTGGATCGCCGGTATCCCTTGTCTCCCCTGCTGTCGAGATCACCCCTGCCCCGCAGCCGGACAGCAGCACCACCCCCGCCAGCAAGGCGCAAACCCATCTTCTCATCACATCACCGGAAGCAGTATATGCACTCCGCCGCCGCTTCTTTCCCCCCTCCGCAGACTTGCCGCATTGGGCATTCTCCGCCGCCCTCCCGTCGACGCCCTCCGCCGCCCCGTCCTCCCCAGCGGCATAAAAAAGAACACGCCTGTCGGCGTGTTCTTTTTTATGAAAGTAAAATTACTTCACCAGCTCGATGATGGCGGTCTCGGCAGCATCGCCGCGGCGGATGCCGGTGCGGATGATGCGGGTATAGCCACCGTTGCGCTCGGCGTAGCTGGGAGCCAGTTCCTTGAACAGCTTGTTGGCCACATCCTCGCGGGTGATGAAGCTCAGCGCCTGACGGTAAGCGGCCAGGTCGCCCTTCTTGCCGAGAGTGATCATCTTCTCGGTGAGGGGCTTGATCTCCTTGGCGCGGGTGATGGTGGTTTCCATCCGGCCGTTGTCCAGAAGATCGGTGACCTGCTGACGGAGCATCGCCATACGCTGATCGGTAGTCTTACCGAGCTTACGAGTTCCGGGCATTTCAGTTTCCTCCTTGTTATGATCGGGCGCGGTATGCGCTGGATCGTTAGTTGTTGTCTTCGCTGGCCAGGGACAGGCCCATCATCGCCAGCTTGTTGATGACTTCCTCCAGGGACTTGCGTCCCAGATTGCGTACCTTCATCATCTCGTCCTCGGTCTTGGAGATCAAGTCCTCGACGGTGTTGATGTTGGCGCGCTTGAGGCAGTTGAAGCTGCGTACAGACAGATCCAGTTCCTCGATGGTCAGCTCCAGCATCTTGTCCTTGGAGTCCTGCGCCTTCTCCACCACGGTGGACTTATCGCCCAGCGTGTCGGACAGGTCGGTGAACAGGGCAAAATGGTCGCAGAGGATCTTGGCGCCCAGGGACACCGCATCGCGGGCAGCGATGGTGGTGTCGGTCCAGACCTCCAGCGTCAGCTTATCGTAGTCGCTGGAAGCGCCCACACGGGTGCTCTCCACAGTGTAGTTGACCTTGTACACGGGGGTATAGATACTGTCGATGGGAATCACGCCGATGACGCCGGGTCGCGCCACCTTGTTCTTGTCGGCGGAGACATAGCCGCGGCCGTGGCTCAAGGTGATCTCCATGCTCAGAGTGGCGCCCACATCCAGCGTTGCAATGTGCAGCTCGGGATTCAGGACCTCCACCTCGCCGTCAGTCTTGATATCGCCAGCCGTGACCTCGCAGGGTCCGGCCGCCTCGATAAACACGGTCTTGACAGCGTCGCTGTGCAGCTTCGTCAGCAGATTTTTCACGTTCAGAACGATCTCCGTCACGTCCTCCTTCACACCGGGGATGGTGGAGAACTCATGCTGCACACCGGCAATTTTGATGCTGGTGGCTGCGGTTCCGGGGAGGCTGGAGAGCAGGATGCGCCGCAGCGCATTGCCCAGGGTCGTTCCGTATCCGCGCTCCAGGGGTTCGATCACATATTTTCCATAGGAAGCGTCGCCGGGTGTTTCGATACACTCGATCTGGGGCTTCTCAATTTCGATCATGCAGTACCCTCCTTCATTCTATTGGCGGCGCGGTGCCTTCCGCGCCAATTTCATTCCAGTGCTTCGTGAGGGTCAGAACCCTATTACTTGGAGTACAACTCGACGATCAGATGCTCCTCGATGGGCATATCGATGTCCTCGCGGGCGGGCAGGGTGACGACGGTACCCTTCAGGGCGGTCTTGTCGCGCTCCAGCCACTTGGGGACGGTGACCATGGGTGCATCCTCGGCGGTCAGGCGCTTAAACGCCACGGAGGAGCGGCTGCCCTCCTTGACCTCGATCACATCGCCCACGCGCACCAGATAGGAGGGGATGTTGACCTTGTGCCCATTCACGGTGAAATGGGCGTGGTTCACCAGCTGACGCGCCTCGCGGCGGGTCATGGCGAAGCCCAGGCGGTACACCACGTTGTCCAGACGGCGCTCCACCAGGCTCAGCAGGTTCTCGCCGGTCTTGCCGGGCATCGCGGAGGCCTTCTCATAGTAAGCGCGAAACTGCTTCTCGAGGATGCCGTACACGAACTTGACCTTCTGCTTCTCGTTGAGCTGGATGGCGTACTCGCTCTTCTTCTTTCTCATCTGGCCGCCGGGGTTGCGCTTGGTCTCCTTCTTGGAGTAACCCATGACGGTAGGAGAAATACCCAGCGCCTTGCAACGCTTGGCGACAGGCTGCATATTCTTAGCCATGATTTAATATCCTCCTTCTTCCGATTACACGCGACGACGCTTGGGGGGGCGGCAGCCGTTGTGGGGGATGGGGGTGACGTCCTTGATCATCGTCACTTCCAGGCCCACGGCCTGCAGCGCGCGGATAGCCGCCTCACGTCCCTGACCGGGACCCTTCACGAAGACCTCAACGGTCTTCAGGCCATGCTCCATAGCAGCCTTGGCAGCCGTCTCAGCGGCGCTCTGGGCGGCAAAGGGCGTGGACTTCTTGCTGCCGCGGAAACCGAGACCACCGGAGGAAGCCCAGGACAGAGCGTTGCCCTGAGAGTCGGTGACGGTCACCATGGTGTTGTTGAAGGAAGAACGGATGTGGACCTGGCCCTTCTCGATGTTCTTCTTTTCGCGACGACGGCGAATGACCTTCTTGCCTTTTACGTTAGCCATGATCTATTCTTCCCTCCTTTACTTCTTCTTGTTAGCGATAGTCTTCTTGGGGCCTTTGCGGGTGCGTGCGTTGGTCTTGCTGCGCTGGCCACGAACGGGAAGGCCACGACGGTGGCGCATGCCGCGATAGCAGCCGATTTCAGTCAGGCGCTTGATATCCAGCGCGGTCTGACGACGCAGATCACCCTCGACGATGTAGCCGTGGTCAATGGCCTCACGGAGCTTGGCCTCATCGGCCTCCGTCAGATCCTTGACGCGGGTGTCGGGGTTGATGCCTGTCTGTGCCAGGATGTCCTGAGCACTCTTTCTTCCAATACCATAGATATAAGTCAAACCGATTTCGATTCGCTTATCCTTGGGCAGGTCAATACCGGCAATACGTGCCATAATTTAGAGCACCTCCACTTTCTACTTAGCCCTGTCTCTGCTTATGCTTGGGATTCTCGCAAATGACCATGACACGGCCTTTACGACGGATCACTTTGCACTTCTCGCACATGGGCTTCACGGACGGTCTTACTTTCATTTTGATAAACCTCCTACTTACTGCGCCAGGTGATCCGACCGCGGGTCAGATCGTAAGGCGACATTTCCACTGTCACCTTATCGCCGGGCAGAATCCTGATGAAATTCATTCTGAGCTTTCCGGAAATATGCGCTAAGATCGTGTGTCCATTTCCAATGTCGACTTGGAATGTGGTGTTGGGCAGCGATTCAACGACGACGCCCTCTACTTCGATCATGTCGGATTTTGCCAAGTGTTATCCCTCCTGGTCTTGATCACTGCCGCGTATCGCGGCGATGGCTTTACGAAGCTCACTGTTTGTGATTTTTTCCTTGCTTCTGATCTTTTCGGCGACAGGGCCGCAGCTCTCGGCAATGAAGCGGACGTGCTTCTGCTTTTTCCGCTTCGGCGCTTCGACCTTACGACTCTTGCCGTCGGCCAGCAGCAGGTGGCCGCTGCTGCTCAACTTGGCCGTGTAAGTAGTTTTGGTGCCGGTCTCGGTCTTGTCGCTCTCGGCATAGGTAACCGTGTCAGTCACTTCCTCGACGATGGGCGCGGAACCTGCGTTGCTGACGCCGGAGTCCTCGGCACTCTCGTTGACCTGGCTTGCCTGGACGATCTTTTCCTTGACAGCCTGTACGTCCGCCTTGTAGACGACCTTTTCCTTCACAGTTACGGTCTGGGCCTCGGGGGTGGTGTAGCCTTCGATGGGCTGCAGGGCCAGCGTGTAGTCGCCGGGTTCCACGTCCTCGGCCAGGGCGGTGCCGGTCTCGGGGTCAAGCGCGTAGTCGGTGGCGTTGCCCTTGGCGTCGGTCAGGGTGATGGCTGTCTCTTATACACATCTCCGAGCC
>ENA-OYFF01000149-OYFF01000149.1-human-gut-metagenome-genome-assembly--contig:-NODE-149-length-13265-cov-4.267752_pt1 | contig 13265 bp, 10 predicted proteins | sample MGYA00243649_ERZ652939 | MGnify/ENA primary metagenome ERZ652939 (study PRJEB26926, sample SAMN06165315) | human gut metagenome | biome: ENVO:00009003; feature: ENVO:2100002; material: ENVO:00002003... | reverse complement strand
CGAGATCATGCCTAGTCTCGTGGGCTCGGAGATGTGTATAAGAGACAGTAATATGACAGCAAAAGAAATGCTTGGTAAGGTGGATCATACGCAACTGAAGGCATTCGCTACATGGGAGGATATTCAGAAGTTGTGTGATGAGGCGATCCAATATCATACCGCCAGTGTATGTGTACCTCCCTGTTATATTAAGAGAATCCATGACTCCTACGGGGAGAAGATCAATATCTGTACCGTAGTGGGATTCCCGTTAGGCTACAGCGTGACAGAAGCAAAGGTGGCAGAAGTACGTAAGGCACTGGAAGATGGTTGTAACGAGATCGATATGGTAGTCAATATCAGTGATGTGAAGAACGGTCTGTTTGACAAGGTGGAAGAAGAGATCCGAACACTGAAAAAAGAGTGTGGAGATCACATCCTCAAGGTTATCATCGAGACCTGCTATCTGACGGAGGAAGAGAAGATCGCCATGTGTAAGGCAGTAACGGATGCAGGTGCGGACTTCATTAAGACTTCTACAGGATTCGGAACCGGTGGGGCCACGAAAGAAGATGTAGAACTGTTCAAAAAATACATTGGTCCCAAGGTGAAGATCAAGGCGGCAGGCGGAGTGTCCAGCATGGAAGATCTCGAGATGTTCTTAGAGCTTGGCTGTGACCGTATCGGTACATCCAGAGCCGTAGGCCTCTGTAAGGGCGAACTTACCGAAGGCTATTAAGTTTTATGAAAGGAACAAAACAATGGAAAACAAAGTAATTCAGGACAGACTTGCACTTCTCAGAGCGAAGATGCAGGAGGAAGGCATTGATTTTTATATGATGCCCACAGCGGATTTTCATAACTCCGAATACGTAAACGACTATTTTAAAGTAAGAGAATATTTCAGTAACTTTACCGGTTCCAACGGTACGCTGTTAGTATGGAAGGACGGCGCCGGACTGTGGACCGACGGCAGATATTTCATTCAGGCAGAGGCAGAATTGGAAGGGACAGGCGTAGAACTGTTCCGCATGTTGCAGGAAGGTGTTCCTACCATCGAAGAGTTTCTGGAGCAGAATATGCAGCAGGGTCAGACCTTAGGCTTCGACGGCAGAGTCATTGCAGCCATGGACGGTAAAAAATACGAAAAGGTACTGGCAAAGACGCAGATCTGTATCGCTTATGAGAAAGATCTGGCAGACAGCATCTGGACGGACAGACCGGATTTTCCTGCCGGAAAAGTAACGGTACTGAACGAGAAAATTGCCGGCAAGAGTGTGGAAGAGAAACTCATGCAGACCAGAGAGAAGATGGCAAAAGACGGCGCCAACGCACTGCTTTTGACTAAACTGGACGATCTGATGTGGCTCTTCAATATCCGTGGCTGTGATGTGGAATGCAACCCGGTGGCAATGTCTTATGCTTATATTACGGAGGATACCGCCACATTGTTTATCCAGCAGAAGGCACTGGATACGCAGGTGTCAGAATACCTTGCAGCACATCACATCAATGTGAAGGAATACGACACTGTCGTAGACTTTCTGAAATCACTTCCTGCAGGCAATGTGATCCTCGTGGATAACAGATATTGCAGTTATACTTTATATAAGACACTGCAGAAGAACCAGCAGCTGATAGAGGGTAAGAATCCCACTGAACTGTTGAAAGCCATCAAGAATCCGGTGGAACAGGCGAGAATGCAGGAGATTTTCCTGAAGGACAGCGTTGCGGTAACCAAATTCATCTACTGGCTGAAAACTCATGTAGGAAAAGAGAAGATCACCGAAGTGACCGCCGCAGACTATCTGGAACAGAAGAGAAGAGAGATTCCGGAATTCTTAGACCTTTCCTTCCCAACGATTGCAGGCTATAAGTCCAATGCAGCCATGATGCATTACGAGGCAACACCGGAGAACTGTGCAACTCTGGAGCCGGAGGGAATGCTTTTGGTAGATTCCGGCGGACAGTATCTTGGCGGCACCACCGATGTAACCAGAACCATCGCATTGGGTCCTGTCTCCGATGAGATGAAAAAGCATTATACCATGGTGGCTGCGGCAGTGATGCAGCTTACCCACGCTCACTGGCTCTACGGCTGTACCGGAAGGAATCTGGATATTCTGGCAAGACAGCCTATCTGGGATATGGATATTGATTACCAGTGCGGCACCGGACATGGTGTGGGATACATTCTGAACGTACACGAAGGTCCCCAGAACATGCGTTGGAGATTCACTGGAGGTATGGTGGAAGCCGTGTTCGAAGACGGCATGGACATCACCAATGAGCCTGGTATCTACATCCAGGGCAGCCACGGCATTCGTATCGAGAACGTGATGCTGGCGAAAAACGATGTGAAGAACGAGTACGGTCAGTTCATGCATTTCGAGACTCTGACCTGGGTGCCTGTCGATAGAGAAGCCATTGACGAAAAATATTTGAACGATACCCAGATAAAATATCTGCACGAGTATCAGAAGACCGTCTACGAGAAGATTTCTCCTTATCTGAATGAGGAAGAAAAAGAATGGCTGGCGGCAGAAACCGGAGTGAAGTAAAGAGAATATAAAATTGGTATAAAATTTTTAACGGTTTCTTGACTTTTTTACTGGGTTTTGAGATAATACACACGATGTGGCAGAAGATAAAGACACATATAAAGAATAAAGGAAAGAGGTTAATGTAAGATGGCAGAGATTAATTTAAGCAAGTACGGCATCACCGGAACCACAGAAATCGTTTACAATCCTTCTTATGAAGAATTATTCAAAGAAGAGATGAAGCCTGAACTGGAAGGCTACGAGAAAGGTCAGGAGACCGAACTCGGTGCGGTAAACGTTATGACCGGTATATATACAGGACGTTCTCCCAAAGATAAGTTCATCGTTGAAGATGAGAACTCCAAGAACACTGTATGGTGGACTTCCGATGAGTACAAGAACGACAACCATCGTATGTCTCAGGAAGCATGGGCTGCTGTAAAGGATATCGCTAAGAAGGAGCTGTCCAACAAGAGACTGTTCGTTGTAGATGCATTCTGCGGCGCTAACAAGGACACTCGCATGGCTATCCGTTTCATCGTTGAGGTAGCTTGGCAGGCCCATTTCGTAACCAACATGTTCATCAAACCCACCGAGGAAGAGCTGAAGAACTTCGAGCCTGATTTCGTAGTTTACAACGCATCCAAGGCTAAGGTTGAGAATTACAAGGAGCTTGGTCTGAATTCCGAGACTTGTGTAGCTTTCAATATTACCAGCCGTGAGCAGGTTATTGTGAATACATGGTACGGCGGAGAGATGAAGAAGGGTATGTTCTCCATGATGAATTACTACCTGCCTCTGAAGGGCATCGCTTCCATGCACTGCTCCGCAAACACCGATATGAACGGTGAGAACACCGCTATCTTCTTTGGTCTGTCCGGAACCGGTAAGACCACTCTGTCTACCGATCCTAAGCGTCTGCTGATCGGTGATGACGAGCACGGTTGGGATGACAACGGCGTATTCAACTTTGAAGGTGGATGCTACGCTAAGGTTATCAACCTGGACAAGGATTCCGAGCCCGACATCTACAACGCAATCAAGAGAGATGCGCTGCTTGAGAACGTAACCGTTGATGCTAACGGCAAGATTGATTTCAACGATAAGACCGTTACCGAGAATACTCGTGTATCTTATCCTATCGACCATATTAAGAATATTGTACGTCCTATTTCTTCCGCACCCGCAGCTAAGAACGTAATCTTCCTGTCTGCTGATGCATTCGGCGTACTGCCTCCCGTATCTATTCTGACTCCGGAGCAGACCCAGTATTACTTCCTGTCCGGTTTCACAGCTAAGTTAGCTGGTACCGAGCGTGGTATTACCGAGCCTACCCCTACCTTCTCTGCTTGTTTCGGTCAGGCATTCCTGGAGCTGCATCCTACCAAGTATGCAGAAGAGCTGGTGAAGAAGATGGAGAAGAACGGTGCTAAGGCATACCTTGTAAACACCGGATGGAACGGAACCGGCAAGCGTATCTCCATTAAGGATACCCGTGGTATCATCGATGCTATTCTGAATGGTGCAATCAAGACCGCTCCTACCAAGAAGATTCCTTACTTCGATTTCGAGGTTCCTACCGAGTTAACCGGTGTTGATACCGGAATTCTGGATCCCAGAGATACCTACGCTGATCCTTCCCAGTGGGAAGAGAAGGCAAAGGATCTGGCTCAGAGATTCATCAAGAACTTCGCTAAATATGAAGGAAATGATGCAGGTAAGGCTCTGGTTGCTGCTGGCCCTCAGCTGTAATCTTACTTACAGACAAATGCAAATAGGAAGGCTGTCTCTTTGGAGGCAGCCTTTTTTGGTAAAAATTACAGTTGTAAAATAGAAACAGAGTAGATATAATATACTTAACCTGAGATGTGCGATAACTCTTACCAGTTTTGAACCTACATTTACTTTAAACGGGATTCCTATATTGCCAAGTGGCTGTCAAGCCCTCACTCCGCAAGGAGGATTGGAAGGGAAGGCAAAAGGTTGGTTGCGGTTACCCACCTAGCATTGCTAGGAGTCAAAAGGTAAGAGGCGGCATTTTGGGGATAACAATACAAAAGAGAGAGCAGTCCTTTGGGGCTGCTCTTTTAAAGCTTAATTATCAAATCAGGCGGGGATCATTTGAAGAAAAATTTGAAGAAAAACAGACTACTTGAGAATTATTATAAACTTCCGAAAGGACAGAGAATACAGCTGAAGAAATATCTGTGCATTTTAGCTGTGGCATTTCTTCTTTTTTTGCTTTTCCTAAATTTGTTACATAGCTGTGGCAGGGAGGGCACGGATACCCCCGAGATGTTGGAGACTTCGCCGCAGCATATCCCGGTAGTACAGAAACTTAAAAATGTATGGATCACGGATGCGGAAGCCGACCGGATCACTATTTTCTGTGACGGAGAGAAGGAGACCTTTTTCCTGGAGGCAGAAACAGAAGGTTCAGATTCTGTTCCAGCACCGGAGCAGATGCGGGAACAGCTGGCGGATGTAGAACTTACAGATGAACTGGTGAGTGCGGTTGTTCTGAAGACGGATAAGTTTACAGGAAGAGTGCTGTCAGCGAATGAAAACGGCATTGAGATCGAAGGCCGGGGCAGAATTCCTCTGGCAGAGGATTACAAAGGATATCGTTTGTATCGGGAGCTTACCATGTGCACGTTCGCGGATCTGACCTTTGGCTATGCCAATGCGGATTTTATCCAGGAGAATGGTGCGATCTGCGGTATTCTCTTAGCCAGAGAGGCGAATATGGAAGACATCCGGGTGTTGATCAAGACTTCGGATTATGTGGATATTTTGCATACAGAAGTAATACTGACGGCAAACAGCGATTTCCTGCTGCAATACGGAAGTGGGGAAAATATACAGGAAGAATTGTTTCCCAAAGGAGACAAGATTACCATAGACATGGACAGTGATTATTTTGTGGGGGAGCGTATCAGTATAGTTCCTGCAGTATTGACGGGCAGAATTCAGCTGCTTAGTGTAAACAGAAGCCAGGGAATACCTTCCTACAGAGGTCATATCGAACTGCTCAGAACAGCAGAGGGCATCGCCGTGGTGAATGAGCTGCCGTTGGAGGAATATCTCTTCAGTGTGGTACCAAGTGAAATGCCGGCATCTTATCCGTTAGAAGCCCTGAAAGCGCAGGCAATCTGCGCCAGAACCTATGCCTACGGACATATGCTCAGAGCAGGATACCCCCGGTATGGAGCCCATGTGGATGACAGCACTTCCTATCAGGTCTATAACAACATCACAGAGGCAGACAGCACCACTACGGCGGTAAAGGAAACCTACGGACAAATGATTTTGACAGACGAAGGCATTGTGGCGAACACCTATTATTATTCGACATCCTGCGGTGTGGGAACTACAGCAAGCATATGGAAGACTGTGGAGGCGCAGATGCTTGATTATCTGAAAAGCAGCCGGCTGAGCCAAAGCCCGGAGAATCCGGTGCAGACGGATGACGGGGCGGTAGCTGCAGGCAGTACGGAGATTACCGCGGAAACAACTGCAGAGGAGTTGAGCGAAGAAGAGTCCTTCCGGGATTTTATTACCCAAACTCATGCAGAGGATTATGAAGCGCAGGAAGGGTGGTACCGTTGGACATATACGGTAAAAGAGATCGATGTGGACCGGATACTTGAGACCCTGAAGAATCGTTATGAAGCCAACGGGAAGCTGATTTTGACTCTGAAGGATGGTGACTACAGCAGTCAAAACATAAAAAATTTTTCTAAGGTTACGGATATCACCATTGTAAAACGGGGACCCGGCGGTGTGGCAGATGAATTGGTCATTGCCACAGATAAAGGAACCTACAAGATCATCTCGGAATATAATATCAGAGCAGTACTATGTGATGGCGTGACCAGGGTGGTCAGACAGGACGGCAGTGAAGTAAGCATGCCCAGCCTCCTGCCCAGTGCATTTTTTGTGATTGAACCTAGCCATGATAAGAAAAATATGATAGGATATAACATTATCGGCGGTGGATTCGGCCATGGCGTGGGAATGAGCCAGAACGGTGCTAAAAATATGGCACTGCAGGGGCTTGGCGCGGAACAGATCCTTAACTTTTTCTATGAAGGATGCGAGATATGCTCAGGACAATAATCAGCATTTGGCGGGATTTTTCCAGCCAGATGAAAAAACAGAATATCAGCGCTTATGCATCGAGTACAGCATTTTTCCTGTTTTTGTCGGTGATTCCGATGCTGATGGTAGTCTGCGCGGTGATTCCTTATACCCCGGTGACGGAGCAGAATCTGATCACTGCACTGACAGATGTGACACCGGATATTGCGGATGCCATGGTGGAGAGTCTGGTCGTGGATGTGTATGAGAGTTCGGTTGGAATCCTGCCTGTGGCTCTGATCGCCATGGTCTGGTCGGCGGCGAAGGGTGTCATGGCACTGATGCGGGGATTAAATGCGGTCAATGGTGTGGACGAGAAGCGTAATTACTTCGTGATCCGTTTTATTGCAAGCTTTTATACGTTGATCATGCTTGTAGTGTTGATCTTGTCGCTGTTTTTTATGGTATTTGGCAATCAGCTGGTGGATATTGCATTACATAGGATTCCGCAGCTACAGATGTTTGTGAGTCTCCTGATGAATTTCCGCTTTCTGTTCGTATGGGCGGTGCTGATCCTTTTGTTTGGACTGATTTATACATATATCCCGGACACAAAGCTGAAATTCACGGAACAGGTTCCGGGAGCCTGCTTTGCTGCGGTAGTATGGAGTGTATTTTCCTGGGGATTTTCCATGTATGTGTCCTATGGAAATGGGTATAGTATTTACGGAAGTCTGACCATTATTGTGATCATTATGTTGTGGATGTATTTCTGTATGTATATCATTCTGATCGGTGCCTATCTGAACCGGTATTTCCGTCCGGTGAACAGGGTGCTGGTAAATCATGCCAGCAGTAAGAGCGAACTGGCGAGAGAGAACCGTAGACGCATCCGGGAGATCAAGAAGATCCAGCGCAGAAAAAAACATTATACGGAGATCGACAGGGATCCTAAGGAGAAGGATGAAAATCTGACAGACAGGAATTGAACTGCGGACGCAAATGTAGTACACTGATACGGAGAGGGCGAGGAACCTCTCCTGTTGTAGTTATAGTAAAAGAGTATCCGGAAGACGGATGCGGAAATGAGGATAAATATGGTAAAGAAAAACACCTGGGAGACCTATTCTTCCAAACAGTTAAAAGAGCTGGAGAAAATAAACGCACAGTATCGTGATTTCTTAGACAACGGTAAGACCGAGAGAGAGTGCATTGACACCATTGTCAATACCATTGAGAAGTCCGGTTACCGTGAACTGGAGAGCCTGATCAAAGAGGGCACTGCTCTTAAAACCGGAGATAAGGTATACAGCGTATGGATGAACAAATCCATCGCCATGTTCCAGATCGGCCGTAAACCCATGACAGAGGGCATGAACATCCTCGGAGCCCATATCGACAGCCCCAGACTGGATGTAAAGCAGAATCCCCTGTATGAGGATGGCGGATTCGCTTATCTGGACACCCATTATTACGGTGGTGTGAAGAAGTACCAGTGGGTGACTATTCCCCTGGCAATCCATGGTGTGATCGTGAAAAAAGACGGTACCTGTGTAGAGATCAATATCGGCGAGAACGAGGATGATCCTGTATTCTTTGTATCCGATCTGTTGATCCATCTGGCACAGGAGCAGCTGGAGAAAAAGGCAGCAAAGGTCATCGAGGGCGAAGCTCTGGATATTATCGTAGGCAACAAGCCTCTGCTGATTGATAAAAAGGATAAGAAAAAAGATGAGAAAGAAGCCGGAAAAGAAGCGGTAAAGGCAGGTGTTCTGGATATCCTGAAAGAGACCTATGACATTCACGAAGAAGATTTCGTCTCCGCAGAGTTAGAGATCGTTCCCGCAGGCAAAGCAAGAGAAGCAGGCTTTGACCGCAGCATGACACTGGCTTACGGACAGGATGACAGAGTCTGTGCATACACTTCCATGCAGGCAATGTTAGACAGTGATGTGACCGACCGTACTATGTGCTGTATCCTGGTGGACAAGGAAGAAATCGGTTCTGTCGGTGCTACCGGCATGCAGTCTCATTTCTTCGAAAATGCTGTAGCAGAGGTCATGAATCTGACAGGCGAATACAGCGAACTGCATGTGAGAAGATGCCTGGCACACAGCTGTATGCTGTCTTCCGATGTCAGCAGTGCTTTTGATCCTACCTATGCGTCCAGCTTCGATAAAAAGAACGTGGCATACTTAGGCGGCGGTATGGTCATCAATAAATTCACCGGAGCCAGAGGCAAGTCCGGTTCCAACGATGCCAATGCGGAGTATCTGGCACATCTGCGCCATATCTTCGACAAGGCAGAGGTGAACTTCCAGACTGCAGAGCTTGGTAAGGTCGATTTGGGCGGCGGTGGAACCATCGCATATATTCTGGCATTGTACGGCATGAACGTTATCGACAGCGGTGTGGCAGTGCTGAACATGCATGCACCCTGGGAAGCTACCAGTAAGGCCGACGTATATGAGACATATCGCGGATATAAAGCATTTGTGGAAGGAGCGAGCCTGTAATGGCAGAGACGACCGAACTGAAAAAATCAGACTTTTACTTTGATCTGCCCCAGGAACTGATCGCGCAGGATCCGCTGGAGGATCGTTCTTCCTCCAGGCTTCTGGTGCTCGATAAAAATACAGGAGAGCTCTCTCATCATATTTTCCGGGATATTATCGACTATCTGCATCCCGGAGACTGTCTGGTGTTAAACAACACCAAGGTTATTCCGGCGAGACTTTTAGGAGAGCGGGAAGGTACTGGCGGACATGTGGAAGTCCTTTTGTTAAAAAGAAAAGAAGCGGATGTCTGGGAGACACTGGTAAAGCCTGGCAAAAAATGTAAGCCCGGTCAGCGCCTGAGCTTCGGAGACGGACTGCTAAAGGCGGAAGTGCTTGAGACTGTAGAAGAAGGCAATCGTTTGATCCGTTTTGAATATGAGGGTATTTTTGAAGAGGTATTGGACAAGTTAGGTGAGATGCCCCTGCCTCCTTATATCACTCATAAACTGAAGGATAAGAACCGTTATCAGACCGTTTATGCAAAATATGAGGGCTCTGCGGCAGCGCCTACAGCGGGTCTCCATTTTACCCGGGAATTGTTGCAGCAGATCGCGGACAAGGGCATTAAGATCGCTTATGTGACCTTGCATGTGGGATTAGGGACTTTCCGCCCGGTGAAGGAAGAAAATGTGCTGGAGCATCATATGCATTCCGAGTATTATCAGGTGACGGAGGAAGCAGCGAACACGATCAATGAGACGAAGAGAAATGGTGGTCGTGTGATCTGCGTGGGTACCACCAGCTGCCGTACCGTGGAGAGTGCCGCGGACGAGCAGGGCATGGTACAGCCCGTCTGTGACAATACTGAGATTTTCATATATCCCGGATATCGTTTCAAGGTGCTGGATGCACTGATCACGAATTTCCATCTGCCGGAGTCTACTCTGGTAATGCTGGTATCGGCACTTGCGGGTAGAGAACATATCCTGCACGCCTACGAAGAAGCAATCCATGAAAAATACAGATTTTTCAGCTTTGGAGATGCCATGTTCATTGCTGACTTAAAAGGAGAAAAATAATGGAAGAAAGAAGACGAAGCAAGCGTACAGAAATGAGTTCCACCCTGATGGTAAAACGCCTGGACCAGGGAGACATGCAGGAAGTCAGCATTGACATCGTAGATGTATCTCCCAACGGAGTGGGATTTTTGTGCAAGGAAGTGTTAAGTATCGGTGCAGTGTATGAATCGAAGCTGAGGATTTGGACGCATGAAGTGTTGCATGCGTTCTTACAGATCGTCAGGATCGAAATGAAGAGAGATTCTTATATGTATGGGGCTGTCTTCATCGGAATGCCGGAGAGCGATGCGGCAAGAATCCGCGTATATCAGACAGTCAATGATGAGAAGTAGTAAGAGACGTAAAATGGCAGTCAGTGTAATGGCTGCTATTTTACTTGTATTGTTATATCGGCTCATTTTTGTGTTTTCCGGTCAGGATGGTGAGGAATCCGGCTCACTGAGTGCTATGATCTCGGAAAAATGTGCAGAGCTTCTGAATGCTATCTCCGGGAAACACTGGACGCAGAATGTCCTCGACAGTATGGCGGCTTATTTTGAACATCCCATCCGTAAGCTGGCCCATTTTTCTGAGTATGCCTGCATGGGAGTGTTATTGTACGGCGTGTGGAGACCCTGGAAGGAGAGAGGACGGAAGCTGTATCTTTTGATCGTGTGCTGGGTGTTTGTCTCCGCCGGAGCGGATGAATTCCACCAACTGTTCATTCCGGGACGCTATGGGTGTTTTGCCGATGTGGTGCTGGATACCTGTGGTGGTGTGTTCGGACTGTTCGTATGTGTCTGTGTGGAGAAAATGGTGCGGCGAAGGAAACAGAAGTCGGGTTTCTAGTTCTTGTTGTGCAGACTGTAGCCCTTTTCACGAAGAATCTTCGTGGATCTTTCGATGGCTTCTTCCTGATAGAATTCAATGCGCAGCACGCCGCCCTCGTACTCCCGGTTATGGACGATGCCGATGTTTTTGATACTGATATTTTTCAGGGCGAGAATCGTAGCCACGGCTGCAATCTCACCGGGTTCGTCGGCAATGTCGATGGTAATGGCATAGGAACTCTTCAGAGGACCGCTGGCGGTATTGATGAAGGAATCACGGTAGATTCTGGCACTGTCGAACAGCTCGTACAGATCATCACCGCGTTTGGCGTTTAGTTCCTGTTGGATTCCCTGGAGGGAAGCAATGTAGGAAGATAAAAGTGTCGAAATGTTTTCTGTATTCGTCAGACAGATCTGCTGCCATACCGCAGCGGAGGAGGAGGCGATTCTGGTGATATCCTTGAAGCCTCCGGCAGCGATCATTTTCATCAGCCCATCTGCAGAATCCTTGTCCCGCACCAGATTTACCAGAGAGGCTGCAATGATATGGGGCAGGTGACTGACTGCAGCAGTGACGTAATCATGCTGTGTCGGATCCAGGATCAGGGGAATGGCTCCTAACTGCTGCACCAGATTCTTATAATCCGTGACCTTATTCTCCGGAACGGAAGCTGTGGGGGTGAGAATGTAGTAGGCATTCTCCAAAAGGACGGCTTTGGAATTAATAAAGCCCACCCGGTCACTTCCCGCCATGGGATGACCGCCGATAAACTGTCTTTCCAGACCGGCTTTTTTGATCTCCTTATGGATCTCGCTCTTGACACTTCCCACATCGGTGAGCAGGGTCTTCGGTGAGAGAATTTTTTTTACAGCGGAAAGGTTTTCGTCATTTTTCTGCACCGGAGCACAGAGGAATAGATAATCGCACGTGGAAAAAGAAGCATCGATTTTCGTGGTGATTGTATTGGCTACGCCGCACTGGGAAGCTTCACTTAAGGTGTCTGCGTTAATATCGTATGCAATGATCTGAGAATGGGGGAGATTCTGACGAATCGCCCGGGCGATGGAGCCACCGATCAGACCCAGACCGATAAAACCAAAGGTAAGAGTACTCATTATAGTTTTCCTCGATTCTGTTATTTACTGTAAACAAATAGTAAGACAAAGTCGGAAGATGTCTGTTTGTTCTTCAACCACTATAGCAAATTAACGTGCGAAAATCAAGAGAGGGTATACTCTTTTCTGATATTTTCATATTTGCTTGCAAGTGTAATTGAAATATGGCAAGATGTAACTGTTCCTAAATATGCAGAAATTGTGGAAAGCCGATCTTACATTTACGAGTCGGTTTCGGAAAAACAGGAGGACTCTATTTATGCATTCACCTTTGGAAATTGCAAGAAACTATATAGAAGTCGGAATCCATAAAGTAAATCTGTCGATCTTCAAGACAATTTTATTGGGATTCTTCGCCGGTATGTTCATCGGCTTTGCGGGAATCGCATCCACGACGGCATCCAGCACCATTGGCATCGCATCGGTGGCAAAGCTGGTGGGCGCTGCAGTATTCCCGGCAGGTATGGCTATGGTACTTGTGGCGGGCAGTGAACTATTCACCGGTAATAACCTGATCATACTGGCAGTATGGGAGAAGAAAGTCACCGTATGGAAAATGTTGAAAAACTGGCTGTTTGTCTATATCGGCAACTTTCTCGGCGCTGCGTTTGTAGCGGTGTTGGTAGTAGTGGGACGGACACCGGATCTCTTCGGAGAGCAGCTTGCACAGGCAATAGTCAATGCTGCTGCAGCCCGGACGAATTTAAGCGTGGGAGAGGCTTTCGTGCGAGGCATTCTGTGCAATATTCTGGTGTGTATTGCGGTATGGATGTCTTTTGCGGCGAAGCGAGTTTCCGGCAAGCTTCTGACCAGTTATTGGCCTGTCATGCTGTTTGTATTATGCGGTTTTGAACACAGTATCGCAGATATGTATTTCGGTGTATGCGGTCTGCTGACAGCACAGGCCTACGGAATTACCGCAGAGAGCCTGACCTGGTTCAATTTCCTTGTAAAAGCCCTCTTGCCTATCACTCTGGGTAACATCGTAGGCGGTGCCGGAATTGTCGGATGCGGTTACTGGCTGGCATACCTCCACAGAACCCCCTATTCCGCAGACACGACAGCTGCCGAGCAGGAAGAGATTGATATTGCAGAAGAATATTAAATTGAGAGTTACGAGCCATGCAAAGTCAAAACGGAAACAGCGATCTGGGAGCTTGC
>ENA-OYFF01000124-OYFF01000124.1-human-gut-metagenome-genome-assembly--contig:-NODE-124-length-15370-cov-6.206399_pt1 | contig 15370 bp, 11 predicted proteins | sample MGYA00243649_ERZ652939 | MGnify/ENA primary metagenome ERZ652939 (study PRJEB26926, sample SAMN06165315) | human gut metagenome | biome: ENVO:00009003; feature: ENVO:2100002; material: ENVO:00002003... | reverse complement strand
CCGAGATCTACACTTCTAGCTTCGTCGGCAGCGTCAGATGTGTATAAGAGACAGACTACGGCTGTATCGTGGGGGAGAGGACGGACGGCGCGGCCTTTGCCGCCGCCCTGCCGGCGGACATCTCCGCCGTGCAGCTGATCCGCCAATGATCCCGTACAGAATTCCGCCCCGGTGTCGGCCGATGCCGACCAGACGGTGGAGGTGACGGCCCCGGCACCAGCCGGGGAGGATGATCGAGCGAACGAAAAAGACATTCAGCGGCCCCCGGCGTCAGCCGGGGGCCGTCACTTCATTTTTGCTGCATTTTGCTTACAAAAAAAGCACAAAAAGGGAACCAAAGAGTACAGGGCGGGTACAGGAAAAGTAAAGCAAATGTATCAAAAGAAAGCACTATTTCTCGCTTTTTTCCTCCCGCGGCAGCACCAGATTGAGCAGTACGGCCATCAGTGTGGCCACCACCACCGGGGACTTTCCGAAGATGGTCGTCACCGCCTCCGGGAACTGTGCCAGGGCCTCTGCCGCCTGGGAAATGCCCACACCCAGTGCGGCGGAAAGCCCGACGATCGTGGTGTTTCGGGCGTTCAGTCCCTCGGCGGCGATGAGCTTCATGCCGGTCATGGCGATGGTGGAAAACACCGCCGCCGTGGCCCCGCCCAGCACGCATTGCGGGATGGTGGTGAGTACGGCGGAAAATTTCGGAATGATACCGGCAAGCAGTAAAAACGCGCCGGTCAGCGCAAAAACGTTGCGATTTACAACTTTATTTGTGGCTACAATTCCCACATTCTGGGAGTATGTCGCCGTGGGAAGACCGCCCAGCAGCGCTGTCAGAATGTTGCTGACGCCATAGGCTGCGATGCCGCCCCGCAGCTCCTGCGTGGTGGGCTCCCGATCCATGCCGCCCACGGTGGTGGCCGTCAGGTCGCCGATAGCCTGAATGGCGTTGATGGCGAACAACAGCCCCAGTGCGACGCACGCCGAGGGTTCAAATGTCACGCCAAAGGGCAGAAATTCCGGCAGAGAGAACCACCCAGCCCCCGCGATGCCGGACAGATCCACCATCCCGGCCCCAAAAGCGACGGCGTAGCCCGCCAGAATACCCAGTAAAATGGACGCCAGCTTAAAAATGCCCCTGCCGCGATTGGTCAGCACCAGCACCACCGCTAGTGTAAATGCCGCAATAGCCCAGTTCTGCCAGGATCCGTACACCAGCGCTTCCGGCAGGCCCCGCTGCACCACAACGCTTTCATATGTGTTGCCGGTGCCGCCGGCCATATAGTTGATGGCCGTGGGGTACAGAGACAGACCGATGGTGAACACTACCGTACCGGTAATGACCGGCGGGAACAGCCTGCGGATAGGCTTGATGAAGATGCCCACCAGCGCTGCCACCGCGCCGCCCACGATCATAGCGCCCGACACAGCGGCCAACCCGCCGCTGCCGGAGACGATGGCCTGCATACTGGGCAGATAAGCGAAGCTGATACCGAAGATCACCGGCAGCCCCGCGCCGAAGCGCCCACCGATGGGAAACAGCTGCAGCAGCGTGGTAACGGCGGACATGACCAGCGATGCCTGTATCAGCAGGACCCGCTGGTCATGCGCCAGTCCGGCCACGTTGGCAATGATGATGGCTGGGGTCACGCAGCCCACGATCATAGCCACCAGGTGCTGCAGCGCCATGGATACGGCCATGCCAACAGGTGGCAGGCCCCGGTATTGAAACAGCGCCTCTCGGCGACATTCAAGCTTTCGCATGGTGTGGTCTCCTTTGTGCGTAGTGTGCTCAGTATAGCACGTTTTTAACGGAAAACTCAACCGTTTTCTCACAAATAGCTGTACAGCCCAAGCGGCGCAAAACCACCCTCTGGTGATGCCGGAGGGCGGTCAGATCATGCGTGTTTATGCCTGCGGACACTGGCGAAAAACGGGCGCTTCAGCGTGTCTGTACTGCTGAACAAACCGGATTAGAAGGATGACAGCGCCCCGCCTGCGTGCGGGGGCGCTGTTTTTGTGCTTGACAAGGAAAGCGCAGCGGCATATAATAACGTATTGTTATTGATAACATATAGTGATTATTGAGGTGAGCACAATGCCAGCAGCAAAACGAATATCCAAAGAGGCCATCATCGATGCCGCGGCGGCGGTGCTCCGCACCGGCGGGTTTGAGGCGATCAACGCCCGCAGTGTGGCGAAGGCGCTGGGGTGCTCCACCCAGCCTATCTATCTGTCATTCCGTAATATGGAGGAGTTGAAGTCCGCGCTGACCCAGCGGGCCATCGAGCAGCATACCCAGCGGGTACGGGAATCTCTGCGGGCGCATGAGGGGTGCGACAGTCGGTACAGCAGCTACGGCATGGGCTTTGTGCAGTTCGCGGCCCAGGAAAAGCAGCTGTTCCGCTGGCTGTACCTGGAGGACAACCAGCCGGGCCGCCATCAGGAGGACGTGCTGGAGCCGGAGATCATCCGGACCGTCATGGACGAATTCGGCTATGACGAGGTCACGGCCCGGGCCTTTCACCGGGATATGACGTATTATTCCTACGGACTGGCCATCCTCGCCAACACCGGGCATCTGGCGCTGACAGAGACGGAGCTTCGGGAAGCCTTTCGACGGGAGTTCCGTGCACTGGCGGCGTATTACGGTCCGCCGAAGAAGCTGCCGGAATTTGCAGAGAGGGAGAATGCAGTGCATCAATTATTCCGCTAAGAGGCCGTCTTGCAAAATTGTAAGAAAATCGCAGGAAATGTAAGGAAAAGCAATGGCTGCCATGGGATAATGGCGGTATACTCCTCCGGTGGGAAGAAGGTGTTGAAGTGAAAACAAATAAGACATTGGCACAGAAGCTGTGTCTGCTGGACCTGGTGAGTCTGCTGTCGTATACGGCGGCTCTGCTGGCAGCGCTGTGTTTTTTGGTGCTGCTGCCCGGGTGCAGCCTGGGGGAGAAGGTGGATCGCGAGCCGGTGCAGACACTGGAATGTACCCGCCCGATATCCCTGTCCGGGCTGTATCCGGCGGGCGGCAGCACGGTGCTGATCAGCTGGGCGGACTATGAGAGCGGCAGGACCACTGTGCAGCTGGTGGATGCGGAAGCGGACACCGTGAAGCGTGAGGTCACGCTGGATGGGGTTTGGGATACGAAGCGGCAGGCCCTGGCGCATGGATTTGCGCTGTGCGACCGGGAGACGAATCGTTGGAAGCTCCTGGACGATGTGCTGACGGAGACAGGCAGCTTTGATGCGGAGAACGTGGATGGCTTTTTCTCATATGACGGGGAGAGCTATTACTTCCTGCGGGACGGGGTGCTGCATTGTCAGAACGTAGCCGGAGGTGAGGCACAGCCGGTAACGGCGCTGTCACAGCTGCGGTTCGCGGAATTGACGGCCTATGATGCGGCAAGCGGGCGGATGGCGGCCCTGTTCCGCCTGTCACCCTACGGCAGCGTCTGCGGTACGGCGGTCTTTGACCCGGAGACGGGGGCGATCAGCCTGCTGCAGGAACAACGGTATCAGGTGATGTTGGCGTCGGCGAGCGGCATGAGCCTGCTGGCCTTTGACAACGATAAAATGGGATATTCCGCCCTGTGCGGCAGCGGCGATACGTTCTGGTTCGCCGATGCTTCGCTGTTTCTGGACGCGGGAGGCGCGCTGTACGCCGTTGGCGATGCGGAGGAGCTGATCGGTGTGGGAGCGGGCCGCACGACGCTGTATAACGTGGGGGAGAGCATCACGGCCTGCGACCTGACGGCTAACGGTATCGCCGGTGAGATGTACGACTGCTGCGCCCTGCCGGAGGCAGGCCTGCTGGTGGGCGGCATGTATGAAAACGGCGCCTTCCGGCTGTACGTTATAGACCCGGCGCAGCTGACCTTCGAGCCGGTAGCGTCAGCGGTGTCCGTCCCGTCGCCGCTGACGGTGGATGAGACACTGCTGCAGGCCTATTGGGGTGCCCTGAACGGCCTGCCGGTGGCAGAGAGCTTACAGGAAGCGCGGCAGCAGGCGGATGTGTTGGAACAGCGATACGGCGTGCGGATACTGCTGTCCTCCCAGTGCCGGGAGGCGGCAGAGCTGAGCAGCTATCCTATCACCTTGTCGGACACCATGGACGCCGATGCAGAGCTGAACGGCATTCGTGCCGTGCTGACGGCAATGGATCGCAGCTTTGCCCTGTATCCAGAGGGCTTTCTGGCCCAGTTCCGCAACGGTGCCGGTGAGGGTGGGCTGTGCTTCCTGTTGGTGGCTCACATCGACAGCGACTATGGCGTGGTAGGCTGCACCTACGATTCGGCGGACTGGCAGTATATCGCGCTGGATGTGCAGGCGGATTATATGCGGGAGGGCACTGTCTGCCACGAGATCTGGCACGCTACGGAGAACGAGATACTCTCACGCGATTACACCAGCTTCAACTGGGATGACTGGAATGCACTGAACCCGGCGGGCTTTACCTATTGGAACGACAGCGGTGACTATGACCGGTACGATGCCCGCTGGACCATGTTCGACAACAGCGAGGGCGTGTACTTTGTGGACAGCTACGCCAAGCTGGCGGCACAGGAGGACCGGGCGCGGATCATGGAGTATTTCATGGTACATGAGGACGAGGCGGGGCTGCTGATCCAGTCAGACGCCATACGGCAGAAGCTGGAATGGATGTGCCGCGCTGTGCGGGAGTGCTTCGATACCGCCGGATGGGGAACGCCCCGCTGGGAGAAGCTTTTGTAAAATAAAGGAGAGTCTATGATACCCGAATGGAAAATATATCCCCGCTCTCAGGGACACAGCACCGTGTACCTGCAGAACGTGGTCACAGATCCTGCCATACAGGTGGGGGCGTACACCATCTATGACGATTTTGTCAATGACCCCCGGGACTTCCAGCGGAACAACGTGCTGTACCACTATCCCGAGTGCAACCATGACCGGCTGATCATCGGAAAGTACAGCTCCATCGCCTGCGGGGCGAAGTTTATCTTCAATGCGGCCAACCATACGCTGAGCAGCCTCTCTACTTACCCGTTCCCCATCATGTTCGAGGAGTGGGGGCTGGGGACGGCGTGCGAGGACATTGCCGCCGCCTGGGATAACCACGGGGATATCGTGGTGGGCAATGACGTATGGATCGGCTATGAGGCCGTGATCCTGGCGGGCGTTACCATCGGCGACGGCGCCATCATCGGCAGCCGCGCCGTGGTGACAAAGGATGTGCCGCCCTACACCATCGTGGGCGGCCTGCCGGCCAGGACCATCCGCAGGCGGTATGACGAGGAGACCGCCGCGCGGCTGGAGAAGCTGCGGTGGTGGGACTGGCCGGAGGCGCAGGTGCGGCGGGCTATCCCGCTGCTGCAGGCCGGCGATCTGGACGCCCTGGAAAAGTTGGTATAAGGCCGGCGGCCGTGGACCAGGCGTACACGCCGGCCACTTTCTGACCCTGCTGTAAAAGAGTATCTGAGGGATACGTGTATACGGACAACGAAATGAGCCCTCCGGCAGCTGCCGGAGGGCTTTCAACTGCCTGTTGCGAAACGGGCCGGGGAAAGGTATAATCTAAGGAGAACATACTGCGGAACGGCGAGAAAGGAGAAACCTATGGGTAATGTGACAGCGAACCGCGCATGGGATGTCCATCCGGTGACGGAGGCGGACATAGAGGCGTATCTGGACATCTATCTCAATTCCTATCCGGCGTACAAGACGCTGGACGAGGAATGCCGGGCACACTACCGGAGCAAGCATCTTACGGAGCTGCGGGAGGACACCCAGACTCGGACGATGGGCCTGTTTGAGGGCGGCACACTGATCGCCACCATGAAGCTGATCCTGTTCTCCATGAACTTCTTTGGGGTCATGCAGCCTGCCTGCGGTGTGATGGCGCTGGAGGTACACCCCCTGCACAAGAAGAAGGGCGCGGCGCTGTATATGATACGGTATGCCGAGCGCTATGCACGGGAAAACGGCGCGCTGCTGACCATGCTGCTGCCGTTCAACATCGGCTTTTACCGACGGATGGGCTACGGCTTTGGCGGGAAGTTATATGAATACCATCTGCCAACCGGGGCACTGCCGCGGTTGGACGGAGAGGTGCGGGCGCACCTGCGCCTGCTGCAGCCGGAGGAGTTTGACCAGGCGATGGACTGCCAGCGGCGCTTTGCCGCCCGAAACCATGGCATGGTGGAGAAGTTCGACGAGGAGCTGCGCGGAGCCCGGGGGGATATTCAGGTGCGCCGTATGGGTTATTACGACGGCGGACGCCTGTTAGGCTACGCGGCCTATCGGTTTGAAAGCGCCAGTGCGTGCAACTATACCCAAAACCGGCTCAGCGTGGAGGAACTGGTGTATGAGAACGGCACAGTGCTGCGGGCGCTGCTGGGCGGCCTGCGGATGCAGGAGGATCTGGCCCAGACAGTGATACTGCGGACAGGGGAGGAGGATTTCCATCATCTGCTGGACGATCCGCAGGACGTGTCCGGAAACTACATCGACTACGGCTTTTTGCAGACCAATGTTTCCGCCGTGGGGACCATGTTCAAGCTGACGGACGGGGCGGACTTCGTGCGGCGGACCGGCTATCGGAATTTCCCGGCGGGGACGCTGACGGCGGCCTTCCGCTATCGGGATGAGATGGCGGACCGGGAGGAGGAGCTGCGTATCGGCTTTGCCGATGGCCGCTGGGCCGTGGCAGAGGGGACCGCGGACGTGACGGTGATCTGCCGGCAGGGGGATCTGGCGGCGCTGCTGATGGGGTCCTGCGGCCTGACGGCGCTGCTGCGGCTGGGTGCGGCGTCCGCAGATGACGCCGAAAAGGCGCGGCAGTTGGCGCAGCTGCTGTACTGTGTCCAGAAGCCCTGGCTGAACGCGGATTATTGAGCTGCCGCGGTTGACAAATAGAAAACAACGCAGGAGAACAAGAGATGCGGAACATATTGAAGGAAAAGCTGGCCAGAGGCGAGAAGCCGCTGGGCACATTCGTGGGTACCGGCAGTGCCGCGGTGGTGGAATGCCTGGGCTGTGCGGGGCTGGATTTTGTCATTCTGGACAATGAGCACAGCCCCATTGAGGCGGAGACCACCGCCCGGCTGGTCTGCGCCGCGGAAAGGCGGAACATCACGCCCCTGGCCCGGGTGCGGGAGATCAGCCGCCCGGCGATCTTGAAGCTGCTGGACGTTGGCGTGCAGGGGATCATTGTTCCGGATGTGCACAGCGCGGCGGAGGTGAAGCGCGTGGTGGATTACGCCAAGTACGCCCCGGTGGGGCAGAGGGGGTTCTGCCCGTCCCGGAAGGATGGTTGGGGCACCGATACGCCGGCCGGCGTACTGGAGACAATGGCGCACTTCAACGGTGAGACGCTGGTGATCCCCCAGTGTGAGACGACAGAGGCGCTGGCGGATATTGAGAATATCGCAGCGATGGAGGGTGTGGACGGCATCTTTATCGGTCCTTTCGATCTGTCTATTTCTATGGGGCTGCCTGGGGCCTTTGAGGAGCAGCGCTTCAAGGCGGCCCTGACGCGGATACAGCAGGCCTGTCGCCAGGCGGGCAAACCCTGCCTGATATTTGCCGGGGACGGTACGGCCGCCGGTGCACGGCTGGCCCAGGGCTTCGACGGCGTGGCCATCGGACTGGATGCCACGATGCTGATCGCCGGTGTACGGGCGCAGTTGGCTGCCTGCCGCGGATAAAGAAGAAAAGAGGACAGCGCCCCGTGGGGCGCCGTCCTCTGCATATTACATATCCTTCATTTTTTCCAGCAGCTCTGCCATCTTGTCGTAGAAGTACCGACATTCGCGGATGCTCAGGTACTCCTGAGTGGAGTGGCAGTTGAAGGCGTTGGGCGCCAGGGAGACGGCGTTAAGGCCCGGAAGGCGATGGCCCGTCTGCCGATATAGCCGCGCAGGTCGGCTACCAGGCCGTTTTTCCCGCAGGGGCGCAGCGCGTCCGGGCCAAGTGCCGCGATCGCCGCGGCCAGATAGTCCTGGGTGTCCTCATCATGGAAGGAGACGCAGGGATGTCGATGCGGGCAGCGGCGCTGGGCGATCATGTAGTCCAGCTGTTTTTTCATTTCTTCAGTAAGGTCGAAATTCATAGTATATCTCACCGCGATTATATGCGGCGGATGTATATTCCTCCGACACCGGACAAAGACTACGGATGTAAAATCTGCTTTGACTGGAGGAATTTCATATATGAAAGCAACAGGCATCGTGCGCCGCATCGACGACCTGGGCCGCGTGGTCATCCCCAAGGAGATCCGCCGCACCATGCGTATCCGCGAGGGCGACCCGTTGGAGATATACACCACCCGCGACGGCGAGGTTATTTTCAAGAAGTATTCCCTTATCGGCGGGTTGGAGGAGTTCGCCGCACAGTTCTGCGATACCCTCAGCCGCAGCACGGACTTTTCCGCCGCTGTTACCGACCGCGATGCGGTCATCGCCATCGCCGGGGCGGGGAAGAAGGAACTGCTGGGCAAGCCTGTCTCCCCTGCGCTGGAGCAGGTCATGGACCAGCGTGGCCTCTACTGCGGCGAGGGTGTGGTCATCAGCGATGGGAACGAGCAGTTCCGGGCCGCTGTGGCAGCACCTATTCTCTGCGGCGGCGACGTGCTGGGCGCGGTGCTCTTTCTTTCTCCCGACAGCAAGCCGGCGGGGGAGACGGAGTGTAAGCTTGCCCAGACCGTGGCATCCTTTCTGGGCAAGCACATGGAGTCCTGACAAAAGGCCCCGCGGCTTTCACCGCAGAGCCTTGCATACGGCTTTCGCAAGCTTTTTGACCGGCCTGAAAAAGAGAAGCGCCTGAAGGGCGCTTCTCTTTTGTCTTATCAGCGCAGCAGCAGGCTGACAACCATTCGTACGTCTTCGACGTTAACTTCGCGGTTACCGTTGACATCGCAGCGGAGGAACTTCTCCATGTCAAGTGCGGAATGCTTGGCGTTATATAGGTCGTAGATATACTGGGCGTCGTTGATGTCGATATGGCCCGTGCCGTTGACGTCGCCGCCGTAGGATACCGACACAGTGGAGTTGCCCTTAACGGAGATCGCAGACTTCGCCGCGGCGGCGATATCTGCCGCCGTACCCTTGCCGACCAACAGCCAGGCGTAGGCTTCGTATTTCTCTGACCAGAACATGGCCGTGTCACCGTAGTAGAGGGACTTGGTCGCAGGGAGCTTTGTTTCCGGCACAGCGGTGATGAGCCACACGGCGTTGCCATTTATGAGCTTCACATACTCGGCTGCGTTCACCGTCATTGCAAGCTGCGCCGTTTTGGTGATGCTCACCATGATAATGCCGCCCTTGATGTAGTCTCCGGGAATGGTGTAAGTGCTGGCATTTTCGTTGCGCTGGAGCGTGAGGGTTTTCTCGCCAGTCATGACGGTGACCGTGTAGTCAAATTCATCTTGGTGGTTGATACCGAATGCAAAAGCTTCACCGCTTTTTACGGTATAGGACGTAACGTCACCCCAGACATCGGCGGCGCCGCTGCCCGTAAGCACGATTTGCGTGGTGCCGCTTTGCGGGGCCTTCTTCACCGTAATGACCACCGGGCCGGTGACGGACTTTGCCGGGATCGTGTAGGTATAGGCGTTGCTGCCGCTGTTGCTGACAGTGCACGTCACCGGCAGGCCGTTTACCGTTACGGCCACCGCGTAGTCGTAGTTGGCGGCCTGCGTGACCGTGAAGGTGTAGTCCAGCCCATGCTTTGCGGGAGTGGGGGCGTTGACATCGCCGTAGCCGTCGCCCTCAACGGTCACCTCGTATGTTTTGATAGTGGGCGTGCTGTTGGCGCTGATGACCAGCTTGCCGGTAACATTTTCGATCGTATAGCTGCCGTCGTCGTTGTTGATGATGTCAACTTTTTCATCATTCACAGTGGCCGAAAAGCCGTAGTCATAGCCGGGGTTGGCGGTGAAGGTGTAGTCGCCGTTTTCAGTCACATAAGCGGCGCCGGTGGCACAATCCGGAAGCACAACAGGGAAGCCGCCGCACAGGATCGTCACCGTGTTGCTTTGGTCGGCCGGTACACTGGCAGTTTGGGCGTCCTTTGCCGCGTTGGCGCGGACGTCCATCTGTGCCTTGACCAATTTCACAGTGGCCTCACCGGCAGCCTTTACGTTGAAGTTCAGCGTGATAAAGCTGTCGGAGCGAGTTTTCCCATAGCCGCCTATGGTCAACAATCCAGCGTCAGAGTTGTTGTTGATGATGTCAGGGATATCACCATTGCTGCCGATAGTGGCACTCGTGAAAGTAAGCTTTTCCGCGTCATAGTCAATTTGGAAGAAATAGGTGTTGTACTCCTGCGATGTGGAATTTTGACCTAAGTATAGTCCAACCAATGCGGTTTCTCCGACTGCGGTGGTTGGATTGCTATACAGATAAGCGTAAAAGCTCTCTGTACCGCTGGCGGACGCCGGCAGCAAAAGCAGTACCATAACCGCCGCTAAAAGCCCGGAAAACCATCGTTTCATCTTAAAAACCCCTCCGTTTCACCACTTTTCGGTAAATACCAACCTAAATTTATCACCGGTCACCGAACAATTCAATTCGCAATAGGCAGAAATTTAAGGGGGATTGTTGTGCAGAATGACAATAAAGCCCATGAAAATGGGCAAAAACCTTCCCCCAGGGGGAGGGCTTTTTCGCGCCCCTGTTAGCGTTCCGTTAAAACCGCGTTAAGAAATCACCGATTTTCTTGAAACTACAATCATAGAGTGCTACCATAAAACAACGTAGGGGGCGCGAGGTACAGGCCTCGCGCGACAGGAGGGGAGCTCCCGGGAGACAGATCATCTGTTGCCCGGGAGCCTTGCTTTGCTGTGTAGAGAAAAAAGCCGCCCGAGGGCGGCTTTTTATCCGTGAAGAAATACGTACAAAGCAGAAAGCCCCGGCAGAGCCGGGGCTTGGTGCCCTATGACCGGTTTCAGTTCTCCTCTTCCGCGCGCAGGTAGATCGTCAACAGAGACAACAGCTCTGAAACAGAAGGCTTCTCCGTCAAGTGTCGATGTGCGAGCTCTGACAGCTTCTCCGGCGCCGTGTTCCAGGCAACGTTTGTGGCGCGGCGCAGGCCGCGCTCCACGCACTTCCAGTTTGTGTCAAAGCAGCGCGCCACGTCCGGATACACATGCTTTGTGACCAGCAGAAGCCTGTCCGGCTCCCGCAGCGACAGCCGAAGCGCCTCTGCCATATAAAAATAGCAGACGCTGCTCGGCAACAACCCCAAGCCGCACAATGTGCGGCTCACATCCCCCTTATCCATGGATGCTACGCCACCTCTTTACCGTCTAATTTTTCTGTAATTTTGCGAAAGTCGTTCAGAAGCTCTGCCACCTCATCTTCCTTCAGTATGAGGAGCAGGGCCATCAATGCCGGGGCGGAAAAGCAGAATTTTCCACGTTCCAGGTCGCCGTAGGCCCGCGCCGTGATACGAAGCTTTTCGGCCATTTCTTCCTGTGTAAGCCCACGGCGCTGCCGCAGTTGGCACACATAGCTTGACAGATGCTCCCGCACCGCGTCCTTATACTCCTGCATGGCGAATACCTCCGTTTCCGCTTTATAAGAAGATGATAGCGCAGCGGGAAGTTTACTTCCACGAAGTATACTTCCATTTATTGGCTTTTTTGTCATGAAATAGCGAAAGCGGTACACGGTGCAGCGGGACAACGCAGGGTAAAAAGGGCAAAAACAGGCTGACAAAACTATTGCATTTTTGGAGAAATCGTTGTAAAATACAGATGACAATCCAAGATTGGTAGCTGTAAGGAAGTGCTTCGCGCACGGGCTGAAACTATCACTCGGCGGACGCTTGAGTGTTTCAAACCCTCGGAAACAGGGTTTGGGGCACTTTTTGTTTACCGGGGAGTAGAGCCATATTGGGGAGAACACACGAACACTATCGGAAACAAAGGAGGAATACACATGGTTCTGGTAACAAATGGACGGCTCATTACCCGCGACAGCGAGGGCAAGGGCTACTATGAGCACGGCGCGGTGGCCTACGAGGGCGCCAAGATCGTGGAGGTAGGTGAGGAAGCCGCTCTGCGGGCAAAATATGCCGATGCCGAGATCGTCGACGCCAAGGGCGGCGTCATCATGCCTGCCTTCATCAACGCACACACCCACATCTACTCCGCACTGGCCCGCGGCCTGAGCATCGTGGGCAACAACCCCACCAACTTCTACGAGGTGCTGGACGGCACCTGGTGGGCCATCGACCGCCACCTGATGATGGACGGTACCCGCGCTTCCGCCACCGCGCTGTACATCGACAGCATCAAGCAGGGTGTGACCACCATCTTTGACCACCACGCCAGCTATGGCGAGATCCCCGGTACCCTGTTTACCATCAGCGAGGAGAGCCGCCGCCTGGGTCTGCGCTCCTGCCTGTGCTACGAGGTCAGCGACCGCGACGGCGAGGAGAAGTGCCTGCAGGCCATCAAGGAGAATGCGGACTTCATCACCTACTGCCAGAAGCAGAACGATCCCATGCTGGCGGCCATGTTCGGCGGCCACGCGCTGTTCACCATCAGCGACAAGACCTTTGATCGCATGGTGGAGGCCAACAACGGCCGCACCGGTTATCACATCCACGTGTCCGAGGGTATGAACGACGTGTACGACAGCCTGCAGAACTACGGCCGCCGTCCGGTGCAGCGCCTGCAGGACCACGGCATCCTGGGTGAAAAGACCATTCTGGGCCACTGCATCCACGTGAATACCGCCGAGATGGACATTATCCGCGAGACCAACACCATGGTGGTCAACAACCCCGAGTCCAACATGGGCAACGCCATCGGCATCTGCCCGGTGCTGCAGCTGTACAAGCGGGGCATCCTGCTGGGCATGGGCACCGATGCCTACACAAACGATATGCTGGAGTCTCTCAAGGTAGCCCTGTGCTCCCAGCGGAGCCAGAACTGCCTGCCCAACGTGGGTTGGTGCGAGGTCACGGATATGCTGTTCAAGAACAACGCCAAGATCGGCGCACGGTACTTCCCGGACCAGCTGGGTGTGCTGAAGGCCGGCGCGGCGGCGGACATTATCGTCATGGACTACAAACCGTTTACCCCGTTCAGTGACGAGAATATCGACGGTCACATGATCTTCGGCATGACCGGCCGCCAGTGCCAGACCACCATCGCCGCCGGCAAGGTCCTGATGAAGGACCGCGTGCTGGTGAACATCGACGAGGAGGCGGAGAACGCCCACATTCTCGAGGCCGCCAAGAAGCTGTGGGGCGACCTGAACCACCGGGTGTATTGATAAAATCAACGACAAGGAGGAAGACCCATGTCTGAAAAAATGTATCCGATCCCCTTTAAGTCCCTGATGAACTGGGTGGTCACCGAATATGCCAACTCCGGCGAGATCTTCGGCGTCCGCAAGGCGTACCACGCCACGGGCAAGAGCCTGCCCATCTTCGGCGAGCGCATCGAGACGCCCTTTGGCCCCGCCGCCGGCCCCAACAGCCAGCTGGCGCAGAACATCATCGCCGCGTACATGGCGGGCGCCCGCTTCTTCGAGGTCAAGACCGTCCAGAAGATGGACGGCGAGGAGCTGGCCGCCTGCGTGCCCCGCCCCTGCATCCTGGCCAATGACGAGGGCTATAACCAGGAGTGGTCCACCGAGCTGACCGTGCCCCAGGCCATGGACGAGTACATCAAGGCGTGGTGCGCCCTGAAGGTCCTCAGCAAGGTCTACGGTCTGGGCGATCCCAACGGCTTCGTGTTCAATATGTCCGTGGGCTACGATCTGGAGGGCATCAAGGGCGACAAGGTCAACACCTATATCGAGGGCATGAAGGACGCCACCAAGACCGCCATCTTCGGCGAGTGCAAGGCCGTTCTCAAGGAGCTGTTCCCCGCCGAGAGCGACTATATCGACGCCATTGATCCCCGCGTCAGCCGCAGCGTCACCGTGTCCACCCTGCACGGCTGTCCCCCGGATGAGATCGAGCGCATCGCCAGCTATCTCATCACCGAGAAGCACCTGCACACCTTCGTCAAGTGCAACCCCACCATCCTGGGCTACGAGACGGCCCGCCGCATTCTGGACGGCATGGGCTATGACTATATTGTATTCGACGACCACCACTTCCGCGAGGATCTGCAGTGGGCCGACGCAGTGCCCATGTTCGAGCGTCTGCAGGCGCTGGCCGACAGCAAGGGTCTGGAGTTCGGTCTGAAGCTCTCCAACACCTTCCCGGTGGACACCACCCGCGGTGAGCTGCCCAACAACGAGATGTATATGTCCGGCCGCAGCCTGTTCCCCCTGACCATCGAGATGTGCCACCGCATTTCCCGCCAGTTCAAGGGTAAGATGCGTATCTCCTTCGCCGGCGGCGCGGAGTATTTCAACTGCGACAAGCTGTTCGCGGCGGGCATCTGGCCCATCACCGTTGCGACCACCATCCTCAAGCCCGGCGGCTACAACCGCCTGCTCCAGATGGTGGAGAAGGTAGAGCCCATGCCCTACAAGCCCTTTGACGGCACCGACACCCAGGCCATCTGCGACATGAGCACCGCCTCTCACACCGACGTGCACCACGTCAAGCCTATCAAGCCCCTGCCCAGCCGCAAGAGTGAGAAGAACGTGCCCTGGATCGACTGCTTCACCGCGCCCTGCAAGGGCGGCTGCCCCATCGCGCAGGACATCCCCGAGTACATGGAGCTGTGCAATAAGGGCCTGTACGGTCCGGCGCTGAAGCTGATCACCGAGAAAAACCCCCTGCCGTTCCTGACCGGCACCATCTGCGCCCATCGCTGTCAGACCAAGTGCTCCCGCAACTTCTATGACGAGTCCGTCCGCATCCGCGACACCAAGCTGCTGGCTGCCCAGAAGGGCTACAACGCCCTGATGGCCTCCATCAAGCTGCCGGAGCGCGTGGCGGGCAAGAAGGTCGCCATCATCGGCGGCGGCCCCACCGGCATTGCTGCCGCCTACTTCTGCGGCCGCGCCGGTATCGAGACCACCATCTTCGAGCGCGAGAGCTGCCTGGGCGGCGTGCCCCGTCACGTGATCCCCAGCTTCCGTATCGCCAACGAGGCCATTGAGAAGGATATCGCCCTCATGGAGAAGTACGGCGTGGAGGTCAAGTGCGGTGCGCCCGCCCCCTCTGTGGACGAGCTGAAAAAGCAGGGCTACACCCACATTCTGCTGGCCGTGGGTGCCTGGAAGCCCGGCAAGCTGGACATCGCCGGCGATGTGGCCGGCGCCATCCAGTGGATGAAGGGCGTCAAGGCCGGCAACATCGCTGTGGCCGGCAATATCGTGGTCGTGGGCGGCGGCAACACCGCCATGGACGCGGCCCGTCTGGCCAAGCGCAGCGGTGCCGAGAGCGTGACCCTCGTGTACCGCCGTACCCGCAAGTATATGCC
>ENA-OYFF01000119-OYFF01000119.1-human-gut-metagenome-genome-assembly--contig:-NODE-119-length-15944-cov-5.119265_pt1 | contig 15944 bp, 10 predicted proteins | sample MGYA00243649_ERZ652939 | MGnify/ENA primary metagenome ERZ652939 (study PRJEB26926, sample SAMN06165315) | human gut metagenome | biome: ENVO:00009003; feature: ENVO:2100002; material: ENVO:00002003... | reverse complement strand
TCATGCCTAGTCTCGTGGGCTCGGAGATGTGTATAAGAGACAGGCTGCCTCCGGGGAATTATAGAATCGCCGTTCTTGCGGTCCATCGGATCAGTAAGCTGAAACTGTGGAATACAACGGGAAAATATTTGACGGAGGAAAAACATGTCTGAGATCAATTATCAAGAAGCCTACGAGAGGGAGCACGAAAAATGTGCGGATCTGGCAGACAAGATCGTAGTGCTGGAATCGGAAAAGGAGGACCTGCAGTTCAAACTGGACCGGATCAAAAAGAATAAATTCTGGAAAGCCACGGGTCCGGCGAGAAGTCTGATCCATTTCGCACAGAGACAGAGGGATCGCTTGTCCCATTGTGGCGGACCGAAGGATATCCTGCGTAAGATCCGCAACAAGAGTCGCCAGAAGAGCCTGATGGAGTCCTACGGAACCGGAAGCTTTCCTGATGCGGAGCAGCGGAAAAAGGAAGAAGAGACGATATTCCCTTATATGCCGAAGATCAGCATTCTGGTTCCGCTGTGGAACAATAAAAGGGAATTCCAGATCCAGATGCTGGACTGCGTCATGAATCAGACGTATCCCAACTGGGAACTGTGTCTGGCGGACGGTTCCGACGCGGAGCACTCCTATATCGAGGAACTCTGCAGGGAGTACGCGGCGAAGGCGAATGGTCGTATCGTCTATAAGCACCTGGATCATAACGGCGGTATCTCCTATAACACCAACGAATGCTACAAGCTGGCTACCGGAGATTATATCGGCCTGTTTGACCAGGATGATATTTTACATCCTTCCGTACTGTATGCGTATGTGAAGGAGATCAATGAGCAGGGTGCGGATTATCTTTATTGTGATGAGACCACTTTCAAGGAAAATGATATTAATAAAATGCTGACCATGCATTTTAAGCCGGACTATGCACCGGACAATCTGCGGGCGAATAATTATATCTGCCATTTCAGCGTTTTTTCCCGAAAACTGTTAGAGGGAGAGGAACTGTTCCGCACCGCATTTGACGGTGCCCAGGATCACGATATGATCCTGCGTCTGACCGACAGAGCGGAAAAGATCGTTCATGTTCCCAGACTGATGTACTACTGGAGAAGCCATGAGGGCAGTACCGCAGCCAGCATTGACGCGAAGCCTTATGCCATTGAGGCGGCAAAGGGAGCTGTGGCAGATCATCTGAAAAAGCATGGCTTTAAGCATTTTCAGATCACCAGTACCAGAGCCTGCGCCACGATCTTCCGGATCCGGTATCAGATCCTGGGAGATCCGAAGATCTCCATCGTGATCGCCAATAAGGATCACGTTGAGGATCTGAAGCGTTGTATTACCTCGATCCAAAAGAACAGCACCTGGAGCAATTACGAGATCATTGTCGTGGAAAATAACAGTACCACACCGGAGATCAAGGACTATTATTCCCAACTGTTGGGATTGTCCGGCGATGATTCTTATGAAGAAAGATGCAAGCTGCATACAGTCTGCGGCCATGACGGCGGTATCCTGCATAGCGGGGACGGACGGATTTCCATTGTGACATATCAAGGTGACTTTAATTATTCTGCGGTCAATGATCTGGGAGCGTCTTATGCTTCCGGTGAGTATATTTTACTGCTGAACAATGATACGGAGGTTATCACAGCCAACTGGATGGAAGAGATGCTGATGTATGCCCAGAGAGAGGATGTGGGTGCCGTAGGTGCCAAACTGTATTATGCGGACAAGACGATCCAGCATGCCGGCGTGGTCATCGGACTGGGAGCACACCGCACGGCAGGACATACCCATTATCGCATCCCGGTACAGAACTTAGGCTACATGGGACGTCTGTGTTATACCCAGAACGTTACAGCGGTGACCGGTGCCTGTCTGTTGGTGAAAAAGAGCCTGTATGAGCAGGTGGGCGGTCTGGATGAGAGCTTTGTGATCTCTTTAAATGATGTGGATTTCTGCCTGAAATTACGTAAACTGGGACTCCTGAATGTGTGGACTCCTTTTGCGGAGCTGTATCATTACGAATCCATCTCCAGAGGACTGGATGATCAGGGAGAAAAGGCAGAGCGCTACAACAGAGAATCCGAGCATTTCCGTGAAAAATGGAAGGCTGAACTGGAGGCGGGAGATCCCTATTACAATCCGAATTTCTCTCTGGATCGCAGCGATTACGCACTGAAGGATCCGGCAGTTAGCGGACGTTAAATAATTCTTTTCAGTAGAGGGAATCTATGGTAAAATATCACCGGAGAGCGTTTACTGAAGATATTGAAAGATAGCGATAAAACAGGAGGATAGGAAAATGAGTTATATGGACGAACTGAATTTCTGGTTAAATGATGATTATTTTGACCAGAAGACCAAGGAGGAACTTCTGGCAATCCGCAATAATGAAGCAGAAGTGGAAGATCGTTTTTACAAGGAACTGGAATTCGGTACCGGCGGCTTACGTGGTGTGATCGGTGCAGGAACCAACCGTATGAACGTATATACCGTTCGTAAGGCAACTCAGGGTCTTGCCAATTATATTATCAAGCGCGGTACACAGAGTAAGGGTGTGGCCATCGCATTCGATTCCCGCCGCATGTCTCCCGAGTTTTCCGATGAGGCAGCAAGATGTCTGGCAGCCAACGGCATCAAGGCATACATTTTTGAATCTTTAAGACCTACTCCGGAGCTGTCCTTTGCCCTTCGGACGTTAGGATGTACTGCAGGTATTGTAGTTACCGCCAGTCACAACCCTCCTGAGTACAACGGCTATAAGGTATACTGGGAGGACGGCGCACAGGTAACCGCTCCTATCGATAAGGACATCATTACCGAAGTACAGTCCATCAAGGATTATCATACCGTGAAGACCATGAGCAGAGAGGATGCTGTGGCAGCAGGACTCTATGAAGTGATCGGCAAAGAGATCGATGACAAGTACATGGCAGAGCTGAAGAAGCAGATCATTCATCCTGATGTGATCAGGGAAATGGCAGATGACATCAAGATCGTATATACTCCGTTATGCGGTACCGGTAACAAGCCGGTAAGACGTATCCTGTCTGAGCTGGGATTCAAGCATGTCTATGTGGTTCCCGAGCAGGAGAATCCGGACCCGAACTTTACCACACTGGATTACCCGAACCCTGAGGATCCCAAGGCATTTACCTATGCGCTTCGTCTGGCGAAGGAGAAGGATGCGGATATCGTTCTGGCAACCGATCCCGATGCAGACCGTCTGGGTGTGTATGCAAAAGATACCAAGACCGGCGAGTATGTGGCATTTACCGGTAATATGTCCGGCATGCTGATCGCAGAATATATCTTAAGAGAGAAGACTGCGACCGGTACCATGCCCGAGAATCCCGCACTGGTAACTACCATCGTTACGACCAACATGACCAAACCTATTACGCAGGCTTACGGCGTAAAGCTGATCGAGGTACTGACCGGCTTCAAGTTCATTGGCGAGCAGATCAAGCTCTTCGAGCAGACCGGCAGCAACAACTACGTATTTGGCCTGGAAGAGAGCTACGGCTGCCTGGCAGGTACCCACGCAAGAGATAAGGATGCGATCGTAGCAGTGATGTGTCTGTGCGAAGTAGCAGCTTACTGCAAGAAGCACAACATGACTCTGTGGGATATGATGGTATCCATGTATGAGAAGTACGGTTACTTCAAGGAGACCCAGTATACCATTACCATGAAGGGTATCGACGGCGCAAGACAGATCGCAGAGATCATGGATAAGCTTCGTAAGAATCCTCCGAAGGCATTCGGAGATCTGAAGGTAGAGAAGTTCCGTGATTACCAGAACGATGTGATCATCGACATGGAGACCGGTGAGAAGACTACCACAGGACTTCCCAAGTCCAATGTTCTGTACTTCGAGCTTCCTGACAATGCATGGTGCTGTGCACGTCCTTCCGGAACCGAGCCCAAGATCAAGTTCTACATGGGTGTCAAGGGAACCAGCTTAGAGGATGCACAGGCTAAGGTAGAGAAGCTGACCGAGGATGTAAAGGCAGTACTGTAAGGCAGTGCTCCATAAATGATATTAGTTTTCAAAAGAGCGAATCGCCCGAGCAGGGCGGTTTGCTCTTTTATGAAAAGCTGGAGGTATCTGTGGCAAAGCTAAACAAGGCAAACCTTAAGAAAACTCTATATTATCTGCAACGTAACGGCCTGAGGGAAACCTGGATCTCTGTGAGGGAGCGCCTGACAGAGACAGACCGCTATTTTTTTGTGCCCTGTTCGGAAGCAGAGCTGGAGAAGCAGAGCCGGAGAAAATGGGAGAAGCCGATTACGTTCAGTATTGTGGTACCCTTATATCGAACCCCGGAAGCTTATCTGAACAGAATGATAACAAGCGTTATGCAACAGAGCTATCCCCATTGGGAACTGATCCTGGCAGATGCCACGGAGGATCACAGTGTGGAGGAGGTACTGAAGCAGCAGGGATTCCTGAAGGAGCAGCCGACGGATGGCGAGACAGAACCTGTCGCAGCAGATCCCAGGCTACACTATGTGCATCTGAAAGAAAATGCGGGAATTGCTGCTAATACCAATCAGGCGCTTCCCTATGCGAAGGGAGAGTATATCGGTCTGCTGGATCATGATGATGTATTGACACCGGATGCGTTGTACGAAATGGCTGATGCGATCATCAAAGCATATGACAGAGGTGTCAAAGTCGCCTTCGCTTATTCGGATGAGGATAAGTGCGATGGAGAAGAGACCAGATACTATGATCCAAATCATAAAGAAAACTTTAATTACGATTTAATTTTAAGTAATAACTATATCTGCCATTTCCTGGTCATGGATGCGGAACTGATGAAGAGGCTGCGATTCCGACCGGAATGTGACGGCGCCCAGGACTATGATCTGGTACTGCGCTGTGTAGCGGAAGTGCTGACAGAGGGAGGGCAGACTGCGGAGAAGAGCATTCTTCATATCCCCAAAGTGTTGTATCACTGGAGATGCCACGAGGCATCCACGGCAGCCAATCCCCACAGCAAAAAATACGCTTACGAGGCGGGACTTCGGGCTCTGCGGGATCATGCCGCACTGCGGGGGATCCCTGCGACTGCCTGTGAGACCAGGCATGTGGGATTTTATCGTTTACAGTATACCGATGTATTACAGAACCGCCCGGATGTGGCAGCCGTGGGAGGCAGAGTATTGTCCGGGAAGACTGGCAAGATCATCGGCGGCAGAATGACTGCGGAGGGAAAGGTGTTCTACGAGGGGTTGCCGCAGGGATTCGGAGGATATCTTCACAGAGCGGAATTGTCCCAAGATGCGCAGGCGCTGGATCTTCGCTGTATTCGTATTCAGCCTTCCTGCCAGGAAGTATTCGAGAAAATTGTGGGAGTTCCGTATACTGAGATACGAAGACACCCGGGAGAGCAACCGGTATTCGATGTAACTGTACTGCCGTCAGGAGTGGACATCCGAACCTTAAGTCTGCAGTTGTCCGAAGCGTTACGGCAAAGAGGAAGATTACTCTATCTGCCGGAATATCCGGAGGAGTTTAAACCATTATGAGTGAAATAACGGTTGTTATACCAAATTACAACGGAATGAAATATTTGGCAGAGTGCATGACTTCTCTGTGCAGAGAGCAGCAAAATGCCCCCGGATATGAAGTGCTGATCATCGATAATGCTTCCGTGGACGGCAGCGTGGAATATCTGCAAAAGGAATGGTGTGGGGAAGGTGTGCGCCTGATATCTTTACCGGAAAACACCGGATTCTGTCATGCAGTGAATCTGGGGATCCGGGAAGCGAAGACACCATATGTGATCCTTCTGAACAATGATACAAAGGCAGAAGCCGGTTTTGTAAGAGGCTTATATGATGCTATCCGCGAAAATGAAAAGATATTTTCCGTCAGTGCGAAGATGCTGATGTGGGACAGACCGGAGCTCATCGATGATGCCGGAGACCGTTACTGCGTGCTGGGCTGGGCCTATTCCCGGGGGAAGGGACGACCGGCGGCGGATTATGATAAGTCTGTCCCGGTGTTTTCCGCCTGTGGCGGTGCCGCAATCTACAGACGATCCGTATTTGAAGAGATCGGTTATTTTGATGAAGAACATTTTGCCTATCTGGAAGATCTGGATATCGGCTACCGTGCCCGGATCTACGGCTATGAGAACCGGTATGAACCGAAGGCGGCTGTGCTGCATTATGGCAGTGCTTCCACGGGATCCAGATACAATCCCCGGAAAACGTTACTTGCGTCTGCCAACAGTATTTATGTGATCGGCAAGAATATGCCGCTTTTGCAGTGTATTCTGAACCTGCCGTTTTTTTTGCTTGGATTTGGCATAAAGTTTTTGTTTTTTTGTAAGAAAAGAATGGGAAAACTATATCTGAAGGGACTGGCAGCTGGCCTGAGAAGATCGGTGGGAACCACGGGAAGACAGCACAAAGTTCCCTTCCGGTGGCATCATCTGGGGAATTATGTGAAGATCCAGTGGCAGCTGTATTTCAATGTGTTTCGAATTCTTATGAAATCTTAAGAAATGGCTTCATAAATTCTTAAGTTGAGAAAAAAACATCGTTATTGTAGAATGAAATCGTTAAAAAGAAGCTTTTCAGACTTACAGATTGGGTGACCCATATGATAAAAGACAACCAGAAAGTCTTTAACAGGCTTCTTGTGATAATGGATGCGCTGATCACAGCCATATCCTTTGTCCTTGCCTATTATATCAAATTTTATATATTGAACGACGGTCCCGGAATCGGTGTCCTGCCTGTGCAGGAGTATTATAAGCTGCTTCCTTTTATTGTGCCCGGTTATATGTTCCTATATTACCGGTGCAGCGTGTATTCCCCGAAGCGAACCGTCCGCCGCAGACATGAGATTTACAGCATTCTGCAGGCAAATACCATCGGCCTGGCGGCATTGATCATTATACTGTATATGATCATCCGTGAGATCAACTTTTCACGATCCGTCATGGCAATTTTTTATGTGCTGAATGTATTTCTGACTTCGGTATCCCGCATCATAATGAGAAAAGCGTTGCGGACACTCCGGAAAAGGGGATACAATCTGAAGCATATTTTACTGGTGGGCTATTCCAGAGCGGCAGAAGAGTATATTGACAGAATCTTAAGCAATCCCCAGTGGGGATATGTTGTATGCGGTATTCTGGATGAGCACATTCCGGGAGGGACTACCTATAAGGGAGTGAAAGTCCTGGGAACGTTGGGGAATCTGGAGTATATTCTTCCGGAGAACAAGCTGGACGAGATCGCGATCACGCTTTCTCTGAAAGATTATGATTATCTGGAAGGTGTTGTGGATATCTGTGAGAAATCCGGCGTGCATACGAAATTCATCCCCGACTACAGCAGTCTGATCCCCAGCAGACCTTACACGGAGGATCTCATGGGACTTCCGGTGATCAATATTCGGTATGTGCCGCTGACCAACACCGGAAATATGATGATCAAGAGAGCCATGGATATTGTCGGCTCCCTGTTCGGCATCATCATTACGTCACCGATCATGCTGTTGTCGGCAATTCTGGTAAAATGTTCCAGTCCGGGACCTGTGATCTTCAAGCAGGAACGGGTAGGACTTCATAATAAATCATTTTATATGTACAAATTCCGCAGTATGGCAATGCAGACTGCTGCGGAGGAGAAAAAGGGCTGGACGGTGCGAAACGATCCCAGAGTCACCGGAATCGGCAAGATCTTAAGACGAACCAGCATTGATGAACTTCCGCAGCTGTTCAACATCCTGAAAGGAGATATGAGCCTGGTGGGACCGAGACCGGAGCGCCCTCAGTTCGTGGAAAAGTTCAAGGAAGAGATCCCGAGATATATGGTAAAACATCAGGTGAGGCCGGGCCTCACGGGATGGGCACAGGTCAACGGTCTGCGTGGTGATTCTTCCATCAAGAAGCGGATCGAGTATGATATTTATTACATTGAGAACTGGACCCTCGGGTTTGACATTAAGATCATTCTTATGACATTTTTTACAGGATTTATCAATAAAAATGCTTATTAACACAAGGAGAAGACAAGATGGCAACAAATTCTAACTACAATGGCGGCAATGGTCAGAGACCAGCCGGAAGCGGAAGAAGACCTTCCGGAAATGGACAGAGACCTGCGGGACAGCGACCTGCCGGATCGAGACCTGCCGGCAACAGTAACGGACAGAGGAGAGTATCTGCCAAGCAGCGTGCTGCCAAGAAGAGAAGAAAGGTTATCATCTTCGGTGTAGAGATTGCGGTTATCCTGATCATGGTAGCAGTATTGTATCTGGTAATGACCCACACAAATAATGAAGGCCCCAAGGTAACGGTATTAGAGACGGAAGAACTTCGGATTCCAGAAGAAGTACAACAGGACGAGGCAATGAAGGGGTATATGAACATTGCACTGTTCGGTGTGGATGCAACGAAGGACAGCCAGCTGTACAAGGGCAGCCGAAGCGACAGTATTATGATCGCCAGCATCAATATGGATACCGGCGATATCAAACTGGTCAGTGTATATCGTGATACGTATCTGAACATCGGCACGGACTCCTATCAGAAGTGTAACGCGGCTTATTCCTATGGCGGAGCGGAGCAGGCAGTCAAGATGTTAAACATGAATCTGGATATGGATATTACGAACTTTGTAACCGTAGGCTATAAGGGACTGAGTGAAGTGATTGACGGTCTGGGCGGTGTCTATATCGATGTGGACTCCGAGGAGATCAAGCATATCAATAACTACCAGATCGGTATTGCAGAGGTCTTAAAATGTGACTACACACCGGTAACAGAGACCGGAGTACAGCTGCTAAACGGTCTGCAGGCGACGGCTTACTGCCGTATCCGTTATACCGCAGGTAATGATTTCAAGCGTGCCGCACGTCAGCGTGAAGTGATCCAGGCGATTGAAGATCAGGCGAAGAAGGCCGATTACGATACTCTGTCCAAGGTATTTAACAGTGCCATCGATGATGTTTACACCAGCTTGGATTCCAAGGATATTCTGGATCTGCTGGCTAACATCACAAAATATCGTATTGTGGACGAGGGAGGTTTCCCTGAAGAGACCATGCGTGCCACCGGTAACATCGGTGCAAAGGGAAGCAGTGTAGTACCTTTGGATCTGGAGAGCAATGTTGTATGGCTGCATCAGTTCCTGTTTGATGATGCGAACTACACCGTAACCGACAGTGTAAAGGAATACAGTAGAAAGATTGCGTCCGATACGGCACCTTATCTGAATAAATAAGAAAACGAATTGACGAGGGAGTCTTCCGGAGAGCACCGGAGCTCCCTCGTGTCATATGAAAAAGTCTTGTGTAACAGACGGGGATAAAGTATAATAGACCAGAGATTGGGAAAGTAAGGAGCACTCTGCAATGGAGATCGATGTGATCATTCCCCTGTATAAACCGGGGAAAGAATTATTTACATTATTAGATAAGCTTGATAGTCAGAGCGTGCCGATACATGAAGTGATCCTCCTGAACACCGAGGAAAAATATTTTGAGCAGCTGATCTATGGAACCAGATTTCTGGAGAAATATCAGAACATTAAGGTATATCATGTCTCCAAAAGAGAATTTGATCATGGCGGCACCAGACGCATGGGTGTGAAAAAATCTTCCGCAGATATTTTTGTCATGATGACCCAGGATGCCATGCCGGCAGATGACAATCTGATCGAACAACTGACGGAACCGCTGCGGGATCAGGTGGCGGTATCCTATGCAAGACAGCTGCCGAGAGAAGATTGTGCACCGGTGGAATGTTATACCAGGGAATTTAATTATCCGGCACAGTCACGGATCAAATCCGCAGAAGATCTTAAGACATTGGGGATCAAGACATTTTTCTGCTCCAATGTGTGTGCGGCATACCGACGGGAGATCTATGAGGAACTGGGTGGATTCGTAAAACATACCATATTTAATGAAGATATGATCTATGCGGCGAAAGCGGTGGAAGCGGGGTATGCGATCGCTTATGCGGCGGATGCCCGGGTGATTCATTCCCATAATTATACCAATGTACAGCAGTTCCAAAGGAATTTTGACCTGGGGGTATCCCAGGCAGAACATCCGGAAGTCTTCGCAGCATATCCTTCGGAGTCCGAGGGAAAACGAATGGTGAAAGATGTGACAGCATATTTGCGGAAAAATCATATGTCCGGCAAGTTGCTCCATTTTTATATACAATGTGCCTGTAAATATGCAGGTTATCTATTAGGTAAGAACTATCGCAGGCTCCCCGGAAAATGGGTCCTTGCTTTTACTTCCAACAAAGAATACTGGAAACAGAACAGAAAGGATGTATGACTATGTGTGGTATCGTAGGATATATTGGAACAGAACAGGCAGCACCGATCATTTTAGACGGTCTGTCCAAACTGGAATACCGTGGATATGATTCCGCGGGTATGGCTATTTTTGATGGGGAGAAGATCAACACCAAAAAGGCTGTCGGGAGACTTAAGGTTCTGGAAAACCTGACACACGGAGGCGAGTCTATGAAGGGAACCTCCGGTATCGGGCATACCCGTTGGGCAACCCACGGTGCTCCCAGTGATATCAATTCCCATCCCCATATGAATAACGCCGGTACCATTGCTGTAGTACATAACGGAATCATTGAGAACTATATTCCACTGAAGAAAAAGATGCAGGATAAGGGGTATCAGTTCATCTCTGAGACCGATACCGAGGTACTGGCGCATCTGTTAGACTACTATTATAAGGGAAATCCCCTGGAAGCGATCACTAAGGTATTGCATCGTGTAGAGGGCTCCTATGCGCTGGGTATCATGTTTGCCGATCAGCCGGATAAGATCTTCGCTGCCCGCAAAGACAGTCCTCTGATCGTAGGCAAGAGTGAGAGCGGCAGCTTTATCGCATCTGACGTTCCCGCAATTCTGAAATATACCAGAACCGTATATTATGTAGATAATCAGGAAGTGGTGGAACTGAAGGAAGACGGTCTTAGATTCTTCTCAGTGGACGAAGAAGAGATCACGAAAACCCCCGTGACCATCGACTGGGATGCCAATGCTGCGGAAAAGGGCGGCTATGAGCATTTCATGCTGAAAGAGATCTACGAACAGCCGAAGACGATCAACGATACCATTTCTCCCCGTATCAAGGATAATGATATCGTCATCGAAGAACTGAATATGAGCGATGAGGAGATTCAGGAGATCACAAAGATCCATATCGTGGCCTGCGGTTCCGCATATCACACCGGTGTTACCGCAAAATATGTCATTGAAGGTCTGGCAAGAATCCCGGTAGAGGTGGATGTGGCCAGCGAATTCCGTTATCGTGATCCCATCCTGCAGAAGGGCAATATGGTCATCGTCATCAGCCAGTCCGGTGAGACTGCGGATACGCTGGCAGCTCTGCGGGAATCCAAGGCAAAGGGCTTCAAGGTACTGGGTATTGTCAATGTCGTCGGCAGCTCCATCGCCAGAGAAGCGGACAGTGTTATGTACACCTGGGCAGGTCCCGAGATCGCCGTTGCAACGACCAAGGCTTACAGTGCACAGCTGACCGCACTTTACATGCTGGCTATGAAGTTCGCCAAGGTGCGTGGAACCATTGACCAAGAGAAGTTCCAGAGTATGCTGACAGATTTAAGATGCCTGCCGGATCAGATCGAGCTGCTTCTGGGCCAAAAGCAGAAGATCCAGCATTTCGCGAACCGTTATGTGGGAGCGAGAGATATCTTCTTCATCGGACGTGGTATCGACTATGCAATTTCCCTGGAGGGATCCCTGAAGTTAAAAGAGATCTCCTATATTCATTCCGAGGCTTATGCAGCCGGAGAACTGAAGCATGGCACCATTTCCCTGATCGAAGATGGTACCCTGGTAGTGGCTTTGGCAACCCAGCCGGCTCTGTTCCAGAAGACCATCAGTAATATGGTAGAGGTAAAGGCAAGAGGCGCTTTTGTCATGGCGGTTACCATCGAGGGCAACAAAGCCATCGAGAAGGCAGCGGATTATGTGGTATACATTCCCGAGACGAATCCGTACTTTACCAATTCCCTGGCAATCATTCCGTTGCAGCTGTTTGCTTACTATGTGGCAGTGGGACGTGGCTGTGATGTGGATAAGCCGAGAAACCTGGCAAAATCCGTTACGGTGGAATAACAAGAAAAATCCGGAGAGGTGAAAACTTCTTCGGTTTTTCTGATCTTTCATAATTGCTTCAGAAAGTTATCACAATTCGGTCACATTTGGTGGATATACTATGTTCATAAGGTGAGAGGAAGAAATGGAAATAGTAAAAAATTTCTCACTTACAGATAGGATAGGAGGAAGCATTATGTACGAGAATGATAATTTTTCCGGTTATGAAACCGGAGATAAAAATACAACCGGTACATTCAGCGGAGTAAGCGCTGCGGGAAGTGCAAACGGTTACACCACATACCAGATGGGCGGAAGCACCGGTAGCAATACAGAACCTAAGAACCCCAAAAAGCATGGAGGTTATTTCCGGAAAGCTATGGTAAGTGTCAGTCTGGGACTTTTCTTCGGACTGTTTGCCGGCATCGGGTTCTATGCAGTACAGCAGGGCACCGGGATGCTTAAGACCGGTACGGATACCGCAGTGGTAGATGAGGTCACTTCCGAAGCTGCAACAGAGAGCAGCCAGAGTACACCGCAGCTTGCGACCAACGTTACTTATGTAGAGTCTGATGTATCTGATGTGGTGGAGAAGGTTATGCCTGCCATGGTATCGATTGTGAATAACTTTACTGAGACAGCAAATGTCTTCGGACAGCAGTATACACAGGAAGAAGCAGCCAGCGGTTCCGGTATCATTGTAGGCAAGACGGATGATGAACTGCTGATCGTATCTAACAACCACGTAGTAGAGAGCGCAGATACGCTGAACGTTACTTTTATCGACGGCAGTGAAGCACAGGCACAGGTCAAAGGACTGGATTCCGATATGGATCTGGCAGTGATCGCAGTATCTTTAAATGATCTGAGCGATGATACCAAGAATGCCATTACCGTTGCTACTTTGGGCAGCAGTGATGACCTGAAGCTTGGTGAGCCGGTGATTGCTATCGGTAATGCTCTTGGATATGGCCAGTCCGTTACTAACGGTATCGTAAGTGCCCTGAATCGTGAGATCACTCTGGAGAACGGTGCTACCGGTACTTTCATCCAGACCAACGCAGCCATCAACCCCGGTAATTCCGGCGGTGCACTGTTGAACATGAACGGTGAGGTCATCGGTATCAACTCCAACAAGATCGGTGGTACTGCCGTAGAAGGTATGGGCTATGCCATCCCTATCACTTCTGCAAGTCCCATCATTGCAGACCTGATGGAGCGTCAGACCAGAACCAAAGTAGCTGAGGATGAAGTCGGTTACATCGGTAGCTCTCTGCGGGAAGTAACTTCCCAGATCTCTCAGATGTACAACATGCCGGAAGGTATCTATGTATTATCCGTAGAGGAAGGTAGTGCAGCAGCGAATGCCGGTATCATGAAAGGTGATATCATTACCAAATTCGACGGCAGCAGCATCTCTTCCTACTCTGATCTGCAGAAAACGTTACAGTATTATGCGGCCGGTGATTCCGTAACTGTAACAGTACAGAGACCTCAGAACGGTGAATATGTATCTGTAGAACTGAATCTGACACTGGGCAGCAGACCTGCAGACAAAAAATAAATATAGCGGTTCCCAATACCGAATATTGGAAAGACAGAAAACCCCCGGAAGATCGTCTGAATCTCCCGGGGATTTTGTTTAGAAAAACTTCACTTGTAGCAGTCATTCGAATTAGATATAATAAGCGTAGGCATGAGCAGTGCAAGGATCGTGGATTACGAAAACCGACTGCTTGCAGGCGGGATTACGTAAGACACGATACGTGTAGGGCGAAGCCCGGATATCGAGGTAGCACGAAGTGATACCGAGATAAGCACTGCGCAATAGACAAAGAGGAGAATAACATGACAGATAATTACAATGATGATTATAGAGAAGTGATTCCTGAGGAAGAGAAAACAGAGACCACTCTGAACGAAAAAAAAGATAACGAAAAAAATAGCGAGAACACACAGGTAGCGGATACTGCGGGTGAAAATTCCGCTGAGAAAAAGACAGAGGACAAAAAGGACAGCAGCGAGTACGAGGATGTCTGCTTCATCTGCCGCAGACCGGAGAGCAAAGCCGGCAGAATGTTCAAGCTGCCTAATCATATCTGCATTTGCGATGACTGCATGCACAAGACCATGGAGACTGTGAGCCAGTTCGACTACCAGGGCATGTTGAATAATCCGGGCGATCTGAACCAGTTCGGCGGACAGAACGGATTCCCCAACATCAGCTTTGTGAATCTGGCAGACCTCCAGGGAGACGGCGGCATCCCCAACAAGCAGAAACTCAAGAAGAAAAAGAAAGCCGAAGGTCCCAAACCTGTATTCAACATCAAGGATATTCCGGCACCACATAAGATCAAGGCAAGCCTGGATGAATATGTGGTAGGACAGGAAAAAGCCAAGAAGGTTATCTCTGTCGCAGTATACAACCATTATAAGCGAGTTGCGACTGATACCATGGATGAGATCGAGATCGAGAAGTCCAATATCCTTATGATCGGTCCCACCGGTTCCGGTAAGACTTATCTGGTGAAAACACTGGCAAGACTGCTGGATGTGCCTCTGGCGATTGCCGATGCAACTTCCCTGACGGAGGCCGGATATATTGGAGACGACATCGAGAGCGTAGTATCCAAGCTGCTGGCAGCCGCAGGTAACGATGTAGAGAAAGCGGAGAAAGGTATTATCTTTATTGATGAGATCGATAAGATCGCCAAGAAGAAAAATACCAATTCCCGGGATGTCAGCGGTGAAAGTGTACAGCAGGGAATGCTTAAATTGCTGGAGGGTGCCGAGGTGGAAGTACCGGTCGGTGCCAATAGCAAAAATGCCATGGTGCCCCTGGCTACGGTGAACACCCGCAATATCCTGTTTATCTGCGGCGGTGCATTCCCGGATCTGGATGAGATCATCAAGGAGCGCCTGACCAAGACCGCATCCATCGGTTTTAATTCCGAACTGAAGGACAAATACGATAAAGATACCGATATCTTATCTAAGGTGACCGTAGAGGATATCCGTAAGTTCGGCATGATCCCGGAGTTCATCGGACGACTGCCTATCATCTGTACTCTTCAGGGACTGAGCAAGGAGATGCTGGTGAAGATCCTGAAAGAGCCGAAGAATGCCATCCTGAAGCAGTACCAGAAGCTCCTGGAACTGGATGAAGTGAAACTGGAATTTACGGATGATGCCCTGGATGCCATTGCCGAAAAGGCCATGAAACGTGACACCGGTGCCAGAGCCCTGCGTTCCATTATTGAGGATTTCATGCTGGATATCATGTACCAGATCCCAAGGGATGACACCATAGGAAGGGTGACAATCACAGGTGATTATATAAAGGGCAAGGGAAGCCCTATCATAGAACTGCGCGGAACACCGGCACTTGAGGAGGCAAGCGCAACTCAGATCGATAAGCAGGACTGAACAGATCTGTAATGACAATAATGCGATAACAGGGAAATGCTACTTGATAATATTTTATCAATATGCTAGAATATCACCGTTCATTAAGGGAGTAGTCAGCGCAGAGCTTGCGTTGTGATATCAACATAATGATTGGCAGCCATCGGTCGATGATGGCGTGAATCTGGTATTACTGTAGATGATGAGACTTTCTGGACAGCTTTTAGCTGCCCGGGAGGTCTCTTTTTATATGTGTCTGTGACTGCATCCGTCAAATCTATATCAAGGAGAAAAATTATGAGTATTGCAGAGTTATTCCTGTTGGCAGTTGGTCTTTCAATGGATGCATTTGCCGTGTCTATCTGTAAGGGGTTGTCCCTGCGCAACATCAAGGTGAAGCACATGCTTATCGC
>ENA-OYFF01000115-OYFF01000115.1-human-gut-metagenome-genome-assembly--contig:-NODE-115-length-16176-cov-5.625271_pt1 | contig 16176 bp, 9 predicted proteins | sample MGYA00243649_ERZ652939 | MGnify/ENA primary metagenome ERZ652939 (study PRJEB26926, sample SAMN06165315) | human gut metagenome | biome: ENVO:00009003; feature: ENVO:2100002; material: ENVO:00002003... | reverse complement strand
TTCTCCAGTCTGAAACAACTGCTCCCTGTTTCGTGACGATCTGCGAAATCTGACCGGTTCCCATGTCTGCCGGAATATCTATGGTGATCGTCTGCGGTGAATTAGAGAGCAGATCACGATAAAGATTATTCATGTATTGATTTGTCATGTATGAGCGCCCTCCTTATGGTTAGTTAAAACTAATCATAGTTTACAACACCAACCTGGAAAAGTCAATTTGTATTCCTTGTGTATACCGCAGAATCCATTTCACATCAAAACATCGTAGATACCACTTCAATGCTATTTCAAAAACGTAGTGGCAATTAATTTACGAATTATGCCTACTCATCGTACATTTTTATCCTTTTGCATTATTATTTCTTTGTTCTTATTATCATTTGCAGCATTATCTCTCAAATAATTTTCAAATGCATCTGCATTATACTGATATTCCTGTGGTTCAGCGACCATCGGTGAATATACAACCTCTGCTTCCACTCGCTCAGCTTCTGCCCTCTCCGGCTCTGTCTGTTCCACGCTCTTCACATTACCCTTATGCTTTTCCTTATCTATCTGCACATTCATTGCCAGATTATCCAGCTTATCAATCGAAGCGTCCAAATGCAGCTCCATTAATACAAACAGCTTTCTCACTGCTTTCATAGGGACAAGCACTGCTTTGGTTATTGGATTCTTCTGTTCTTTCTTCGAATAATCCACTTCCGGCTTATCTGCAAAAGTACGGAATGCATTGACTGTTGTCTGTCCTGCTTCACGAAGTTCTTTTCCAAGCAATGCAGTTTTGGCTATATCCTTATTCGAAGTCTTGATTGCTCCTCTTACATTCTCCCGAATATTAAGAAGTCTTTTCTTAATTTCTAAGAACTCCGACACCCTGTATAATGCAGCTCTTCCCTTTGCCTTTGCTTCATCGACTATGCTCTTAGCAGTAGATTTAACCTGTGCTTTTACTTCTAATACCTGTGACTTTATCTGCACACATCTGGTATTAAGTCGCTCCTGTGCTTCTGACAATGCCTTTTTAGCATTATTGACAAGTGTATCTTCCTGCATTTCTTTGATCTGGTTCTGCATGTTTGTGAGTTCTTCCGTCATGGAATCAATCTTTTTCTCCAGTCCATCCACATAGCTGCATATCTCAAATACATCGTTTGCCTGCTCTTTCATGGCATTTTTCTTTAATAATTCGAGAAGTTCTCTTATGACCTCCTCATTGGTAAGTGTTTTTCCTGCTTCCATATCCATTCTGTTTCCTCCATTCTGTAAATGGGGCAGCCTTGGCCGCCCCTGTACTCTGATTACTGATTATCGAAAGGGGGTTGCCTCTTTGTCCTTCTCTTTATCGGGATTGCCATGATGTTTCTCTGCACTCTCTCTTGCCTTTTCGTTGCTCTTATCCTTTGCTTTCTCATATTCCGAGATAATCTCATTATAGAGTTTTTCCCTGAAATCCTTTGTAACCGGATAGCAGACATCCTGGTAGATAGGCTTTCCCTGCTCATCCACCTGCTTTGTCTTATAAGATGGCATTGATACAAAGATTTTCTCTTTGCCCTGCACGATATTGATGTTATTTACGATGAAACTGTTTTCAAAGTAAATACGGGCAAGTCCCTTGATGTTACTGCCTTCCCTCTCATAAGGTGTCACAGTTACGGAAAACTCAGGCATTTCACGTGTTCTGTCCTGCTTCTGTGTCTCCTCTTTCTCTGGTTCCTTGATTCTTGCATAGGCATCAAGGATATTGGTATAGAGTTCCTCACGAAACTCTGCTGTGATAGGATTGCACACATCCTTATAGATCACACCATTGCTTTCATCACGCTCATTGGAGCGGTATCTAGGCATTGAAACAAAAAGCTCTCCCTTGTCCTTATTCTCAAGGATTGCAATATTGGTAATCTTAAATGAATCACCGAATACTACTGTTGCAAATCCTTTGATGTTGCTGCCCTCTTTTGCTCTTACTTCGTTTACTTTAATTGAATACTTCATATGCTATTCCTCGCTTTCTTTTTGTTCTTTGTTTTGCTTTGGTATGATAAGCTCACACCAAAGCTGTTCTATCTGTTCACAAGACAATCTGCCATTAAGCCAGTTGCCAAGTGTAACGACCATTCCGTCCTGCTCGTAATAGAGCCACTCCTGTGTTTCAATGTTCCCCTCATACACGATAGTCACATCAAAATCAGGCATAAATAATCCTTCCTCCGCATCCCATACACAGGCTATTCCCTGTCTGAGTGTCAGATTCAGGCTTTCGACATACACAGACCAGCTGCTTACGACTATCTGAAAGTCATCATCAATCTCTGCAATATCATCCTCAATGTCGATTAATTCTTCCATTTCCGATACTGCCTCTTCTATTTCACCTAATCGGTATCTCTTATTCATCCATCACCGCCTCCTTATAAATGCACCTGACCACAAAACGCATGGTTCCTTTCTGGGAACAGGTAAAAAGAGTTAGTTCTTTTTCATCGCCCTGTGTCTTGATGCTGTTATCATACGGATTTACTACATCTGTCTCTGTTACCTCATAGATATGCTTCAGCCCATTTTTGTCGGTTATCATTACTTCATCACCTATGGATATCTGACTTAGTGGTGTAAAAAATGTGCCATATCTGCTGCCATTGTGACCGCACAATACACAGTTGCCACTCTCCCCAATCCCTGCTGTTTCTTCTATATGACCGATCCCGGCATTAAGCACTTTACTTGTGGTTCCTTCCATTACCGGATACCTGATATCTATGCCCGGTATCTCAATGATGCCGATAACACCGCCTTCTTTAAGAATGGCTTCATCCTCTTTACTAATGGAGGTTTGCTTTTCCTCCACATCTGTTTCTTCATCGTAATCATCCTCCAATGTCTGCTCAAATTCACTTATGAGCTGTTCTGTCTGTTTTTCTCCTGTTGCCCGCCAGAAAAAAGGGACTGCCATAATGGCAATCCCTGCTGTAATCAGTAGTCCTACGACCACTTTTCTTATGCTCATATTATTCACTCTCCTATCGCATTCTGCCCTCTCTGTCGGCTGGATAAGCACCTTTATCCTCTGCTACAATTGCTGCAGATTCCATCCTGTCATCTGCTTCTCTTTCTTCCTCCGGTCCGCTCAGGTCTGCATCCACAGCCTTTGCGTTCTCAAGGTCAAGCTGGGCATTCAGTTCACACTGCCTTGACAGCTTTTCTTCCAGTTCCTTGCTGTATGCAAATGGCTTGTCATACTCTGCCTTTGATGCTTCAAGGTCATTCTGGTACTGCTCAATCTTCTTTTCTAAGAAATCAATGTTCTCATGGAGTCCATTGAACAGGTTTTCCAGCTTCACCATACTGCCGACAGGACTTGTGGAAAGCTCTGCCTTGTACTCAGTCTTTCCACGAAGTACAATATAATTGATGCCAAGGAAGTTCTTTTCCACAAGCAGCTCAAATCCATGGAATTTGCCGATTGCAGTTGTCTCTCCGGTCTTACATTTGCTGATTGCTTCAAGCATCATCGTTCCTCCATCCACACGCTCTGTGTAAGTCGCTTTGCCTATGGTAATGGCAAATTCTGGATTATCAATCAGCTCCTTATCCCTTGCCTTTACATCCTCTCTTACATTGGCAAGCTTTTCGGTTGCAGTCTTAATGAGCTTCGGGTACTTAATCATAAAGTTATCCTGCAAGCCATATCTCTGATTGTCATAGGATGCCTTTAAGAGCTTTAATCTCTGGACATCATTGTCAATCTCCATCTTTTCCTTGATCAAAGGATTGCCGGTAGCAACCGCCTTGATCTCTGCATAGGAAAGTGTTGCCTCGTCGATATCCTCACAGCTTCGGCTTACAGCCTTGCTTGTCATAACCTGACTGATAAAACGCTGCTTATTCTCGACAAGTGACCAGTTGTATGCATCAAAGGTTCCTTTGGTGACATATCTGTAGATTGCCACCTCTTCATTTTCGTTGCCCTGCCTGATGCCTCGTCCTTCCCTCTGTTCAATGGAAGAAGGCTTCCACGGACAGTCCACATGATGCATTGCAACCAGATGTGTCTGAACATTAACGCCAGTACCACATTTATCTGTAGAACCTATAAGCACTTTCTTTTTACCTGTCCTCATTTCCTTAAAAAGTACGTCCCTTTGTGCATCCGTCTTAGCATCATGGATAAATGCTATCTCCTCTGCCGGAATACCATACTGTATCAGTGTTTCCTTCAGATAATCGTAGATGGTAAAATCCTTATCCGGTCCCGGTGTGCCGATATCCGAAAAAATAAGCTGGCAGCCTATATGACCGTTGGCATTTCCTTTCTCATATTCTTTCCATACATTCTCCGCTACCTTATTGAGCTTTCCATCTGGATTATTTGGTGCGTCCTTATCAATCAGCCTTGCATCTGTTCCGAGTAATCTTGCCTCATGAGTAATCTTTAGGAAGTTGTCCACACTTGGATCAACTCCACCACCTCTGATACGCTCTGCCCTCACAACAAAGTCTTCCATAACCTGCTTTACATACCAGTCAGGCTCTGACTCCACTATGATAGGCTTGCCGCCACGAAGAGCCGGCACATCAAGGTCAAGCATGTCTGCTGTCTGCACATCTGCCACCTCTCTGAAAATATTCATAAGCTCCGGCAGATTCGTAAACTTATTGAATCTGCTTTTAAAACGGAAACCGCTTCCCTCTACCGTAAGCTCCAGTGCTGTTGTCACTTCACCAAAGTTCGCTGCCCATGAATCAAAGTGATAAATTCCCATCTCTTCAAGTGCCGCTTTCTGCAAGTAAAGCTGCATGACATACATCTCACACATGGTATTGGATATCGGTGTACCTGTCGCAAACACAATGCCTCTGCCATCATTTATCTCAGACAAATACTGGCACTTAAGCTGCATATCTGTTGACTTCTTTGCTCCACTGCTGCTGATACCTGATACATTATTCATCTTGGAAAAAATCGCAAGGTTCTTAAAATTATGTGCCTCGTCTACCATAATAGAGTCAACACCCAGCTCCTCAAAGGTTATAAGGTCATCCTTTCTGCTCTCATCAGATAGAGATTTCAGCTGTTCCTCCAGCTTTTTCTTCTGACTTTCCATCTGCTTTACAGTCCATCTCTCTCCATTACGTTCCTTCATCTCATCAATCGCATAGCTGATTTCATCAATCTGCTCGTTAAGCATTCTTTCCTTTCGCTCTGCGGAGATTGGGATTTTCTCAAACTGCGAGTGCGACATGATAATACAGTCATAGTCACCAGTTGCAATCCTTGATACGAACTGCTTTCTGCGGCTCTTTTCAAAATCACGCTCTGTGGCAACTAAGATATTTGCTGACGGATAAAGCCTTAAAAACTCTGATGCAGTCTGCCCGATAAGTGGCTTTGGAACAACCATGATTGTCTTATTGGCAAGTCCGAGTCTCTTCTGCTCCATGCAGGCAGCCATCATCTCAAAGGACTTTCCGGCACCGACACAGTGTGCAAGCAGTGTATTTCCTCCAAGAAGGATTCTAGCCACCGCATTCTTCTGATGAGGCTTTAGCTCAATTGCTGGATTCATTCCCGGAAACTGTAAGTGGCTTCCGTCATACTCACGCAGGCGGATGTTATTGAATGTCTCGTTGTAATATTCCACATACTTCTGTCTTCGCTCCGGCTCGGCAAACAGCCACTCCTTGAACTTCTCCTTGATCATGTTCTGCTTTTCCCTTGCAATCATTGTCTCATTCTTATTGACTTCGTAATGATATTTGCCATCACCGTCATCAATCCTGTCCCTGACTGTTACAGTTTTAAGGTTCAGCGTATCCTCAAAAATAGAATAAGCATCCATGCGGCTTGTACCATAGGTCTTAGTAGCTGCCACTGAATGCTTATCCATGCTCTTATTCTCGACGAACCATTCCATGCTCATCTTATTTAAGTGTACCTGAATACCGGTATTGTAAAACTGGCTTCTGACTGCCCTTGCACGCCTTGGTGTATTGAGAAGTTCATAGATAAACTGCTCATAATCAAGCGGTTCAATCCATGTTGTTCCAATCTTTACATCAATATCTGAAGCTTCAATCCACTCCGGCTGCACCTTTTCAAGTGCTGCCACATTGCCTGCAAATCTTTCTGCCTGCGGATTGTCTGTATCAGCTGCCATAGCCTTTGCTACACGAAGTTTGTCTCTGACATTGCCGGAGAGATACTCGTCTGCTGTCTCCCAGCCGATATCAGGATTATTCTCATTGTAGCGGTCGGGATTAAGGAAAATCAGTCCGTCCAGCTCTTCCACAAGAACTGCCCTTTTAAGCTCTGCCAAAGCATCATCACTTAGCGTTATCTCACCCGCTGTCTGCCCGGACTTTTCTGCAAGTTCTTCCTTTGCATTTGTAATATCCGGCTCATAGATAGAAAGCATATAGGCAAGATTTACATATCCAAATTCATTGACGGATACATTTAATGCTTCCACAGCGGTCTCTACCCTGTCTATGACAGTCTTTGCCTTAATCGTCTGCTTATAAAACATATCCGCTTTTTTCACCTCCCCGTCTTCGTTTACTTCCTCAAGGCTGCAAAGAAGCGGATAATCGCTATCATCTCGAAATGCTATTCTATTTGCTTTTGAAGTAATGGCTCCATACTGCTTTACGAAGGCATCGTATTTCACATTAAGAAGTCTCTGCTTATCAGAAAGCTCCTCCTCGCTGCAGCCATCCATCTGGATATCAATCAGCTCTCTTGTTATCTGTCTGATTTCATCAAGACTTCGGATTCGCTCCTCAGCAGTCTGTGATACTTCTTTTCTTACCATCTCGGAATTTTCCCTGTAATAGAGCTTTCCTTCATAAAATGTGTAAGTGTAGTTTCTCACATCCGGATCAGCCGGGATAACTTCCTCTGTCTGCTCCGCCTCATCTGCCACTCTCTCAAAATCTGTCATCTGGGCTTTAATATTTCCGATTGCCTTATTGAGAGCCTCGTACATATTGAAGTTCTCATCATTATTCACACAGACTGTATATCTGCTGTCCTGTCCGTAAATCCTTGTATCATATTCCATAGATCCAAGCATCATTTCCGGATGCTCTGCAAAATAAGAGTTGACTGCAATGCCATTCTCAGTCACACCAAGGTGTACCCAGTCCGGCTCAATATCAATCTTTCTCTCCCTCTTCTGCAGAAACAAGATATCTGCTGTCACTTCGGTTCCTGCATTGTCTTTAAATGCAGTATTCGGAAGTCTTATCGCTCCCACAAGTACTGCTCTTTCAGCCAGATACTTTCGGATAGTAGGATTTGCCTTATCAAGTGTTCCCTTTGTGGTAATCACCGCAATCATGCCTCCCGGTCTTACCTGATCAAGTGCTTTTGCCAGAAAATAATCGTGGATACGGAAGTTATACTTGTTGTACTTTGGATCAAATACCTTGTAATCACCAAATGGCACATTTCCGACAACCACATCAAAGAAGTTATCCGGATATGTGGTATTCTCAAATCCTGTGATACTGATATTGGCATTCTGATAAAGCTGCTTTGCAATTCTTCCTGAAATGCTGTCAAGCTCCACCCCATACAGCTTGCTTCTCTGCATTGGTGCCGGCATACTTCCAAAGAAGTTACCGATACCCATGGATGGCTCTAACACATTGCCGCCCCTGAAACCAAACTGGACAAGTGCCGAATTCATGCACATGGCAATCTCCGGTGAAGTGTAAAAGGCATTGTTTACTGTTGCCCTAGCTGCAGCATACTCTTCATCCGATAACATCTCTTTGAGTTCTTTGTACTCTTTGCTCCAGCTTTCATTATTCTCGTCAAATGCCTGTGACAGTCCGCCCCATCCGACAAACTTCGACAGAATTTTCTGCTCCTCCGGTGTGGCAATCCTGTTCTCTAATTCAATCTGCTTTAATGTGCGGATTGCATCAATGTTCCACTGGTATCTGGTCTTGGCACCGCCTTTTTCCAACTCCCAGAGATTGTAATGGAAGTTGTGCTTTTTCTGATTGTCAGCAACTGCCAGTTCTGTTTCATCCTGTAACTGAGATTCTTCGGTTGATTCTCTTTGACTGTCATCTCGATGCAAATCATCAGATACATCAACTGACGCTGGTTCGACATTATCTGACACAATGCGACCATTCTCGTCAATCTTGGTATTCCAGCCATTTGCAATCGCTCTTTCCCTGGTTTCAAGACGATTGGCTCTTACACTATCCTCGATATCAAAGAATCTCTTATAGACCGGATTCATCTTATCCCTGTCAGCCTTCTGCTTTGTCTCCTGATAATACTTCTTCTGGTCTTCTCCGCAGTAAAATGGCTGTTTTACCATATAAGATAAGATTTCATATAACTCACGCCAATCGAGAGCACCTTCTTTACGCACACCATTCCTGTTCTTATAGCTGATCTTCACATATCCGCTTCTGATTGAGTACTCCACAAGACCATACTTATTGTTGGAATATGCCTTTCTTTCTGCATTATCTGTCCCTAATGCAATATCCCTGATAAGGTCAAGTTTATTGGGCATAAATGCAAAATCAGACTGCACCACATCCATAAGGAATGCCCTAAACGGAGTGTAGCAGCTGCAATCTGTTACAAGAATCTCCGCCGCATCACGCAGGTCTTCATCAAGCTCTGCAATACGCTTGGCATAATCAATCGGTGTAATATACTGAAGCTCTGATGGATCTTTTTCAGATGTTTCAGCTTCTATCTCTGCACCATATTCTGCCTGTGTTACCATGCGGTCTTCATCGGCAGTTTCCTGTGGTGTCATGCCTTTTGCACTTACATAATCTCTGTTAGAAGCATAGCTCTCCGGCTCATCCGGTATTGCATAATCATCAATCTCTGATTCTGCCTCTTCCGGTTCCACTTCCCGGTATTCGGCATCAATGACCTCATCATCCTCACGGAGTCCGTCCATCGCAAGCTCATCAATACGAGGTGTCTCAGGCTGGTATTCCCCTGTAAGAATAAGGACACCAAGCTCTTTTTCGATATCTTTCCATGAAACATATCCTTCAACCTCTCCATCCTCATCTCGCCACTGAAAACGCAGTCCGTTCCCATGAAATGTGTCATACCCGTGCAGTCCCAGTCCGTCAACCGGCCAGCCTGCACCTCCCTGACCATATTCTGCTTTGATACGCTTTGCTCTGGTTCCTGCATCAATCTCTGTTTCAAAAATCTTGCATACCCTGCCCTTGCCACCGATAAAACCTGTACCTCTCATAAGCACCTGCTTGATATACTCACCTGGTACTGTTGCAGACTTTTTGGGATTCAGATAATTGTATTTACCTGCTAATGCAGCTTTTCTGTCCTGTTCGAACTGACGCATAAACTGATTATTGTTTTCGTCCTCAGTATGAATGGTGCCAATGCTTGCCTGCCCGTTCTGGTCGAAAAAAAAGGAAGCCTGTGTATATTCGGCTTCCTTACTAACACCCAATGAATTGATTTCATCAAGTTCCCTATTCAGTTCTGTATCATCAGATTCTAGTGGAATCGCATCACTACCTGATGGAGTACCACTTCCTCTGCCTGCATCTTCGCCTGCTCTCTTATCTTCCACATCTCCATTGTCGATGACGGATCCTGTGGCTTGTGCTTCGCCAGATACTGCATCTCCAGTTGGTCGTACAGCTGATTCGCTTCCTCCTCTACCGCTGACATCTTCTCGTACATCTTCCCGAATCTCATCAGCGTCTTGTATCTTGCCGGCTCGTTCTCCTGAAGATAACTCATCGCCATCCTTCCGTATTTGCCCAGCTTCGTGAGATCCTCCGTCTCGTCCGGCATCTCTATCTGCGGATAAAGCAGTCCGTCCACTTCCTTGTAAGTCATTTCTTCTAACATATCCAATTCTCCTTTCGCTCTCGATTGCCTTTAAGTTACGACTAAATTCTCTAAGAACACTACAGGAGACATCGCATACAATGGAACCAAGACGGTAAATGATCTCTTCGTCTTTGATATTTACGATCTGACTAAAATCCTGTTCTTGCACAGATAAGTCAAATCCGCATCTCGTCCCTACAGCATACATGACACTTGCATATACAAGCTGCTCCATGTCCATTTCCATTTCCTGCTGTAAGCCATTGCGTTTCTTACTTTCTTCCTTTATCACACTACCTGATAGCTGCATAAGCTCGGTCATTCGATCTCCGAACTTTTCTTTTATTATAAGCCAAACATCTGTTCCTGTAAACTGTTTTAATATATTTTTTAGAGACTCCCTGTCGCCGTTATCGTACTGCTCAATCTGACCTTCTGACACAAGAAAATCCACATAATCCTTAAGATTTTCTCCCTCAAGGTCCCATGTCAGCTTAACATTCTTCCCTCCGGTATCACTGATATCAAAGATATATCTCATACGTGGATTCAGTGCCCTTGACGGGAAGATGGCGCAGCCTTTCGCACCACGCTTTACATATCTTCCCACCTTTTTCCAGGTATCATAATCTGCCATGAGTGTGCTTTTTTCCGGAGGTCTCTGAGCTGTTACCATAACGATATTGTCAAATTCATAGCGGTATAACTGACCTGCGACCTTTAACACATCCTTCCAGTTCTTTTCTGATCTGGTGATGTTACCAATCTCAGAATCGTATATCGCTTTGACCTTCATATCAACGCCCATACCTTTGTCCTCCTCTACTTAAACATCTCTGCAAACAATCCTTTAAATAGCTTTAACTCATCCTTATCCAGCTCGATTGCAAATTCATTGTCGATTGCCTGCTTTTCACATTTATCCTTTTTCTTTGCAATCTTACGCACCACACGAAGAAGCACATAGCACTCCTTGGACTTTGCAATGCTCTGTTTAAAGGTCAGCTCATCCTCATCGACTGACTTCTGTGTCTGATAGATAATCTCTTTTAACTTATCATTGATACCATCTACTTCCTCAAGGGAAATAATAACGGATGCCTTAGAATCACCCGATCTGTCCCACTCCTTATGAAGTTCCTTTACTAAAAACTCCATGTTCTTAATTACTGTTGTTGAATCACTTTTCATCTTGTTCTTCCTCCGTTTTCTTTTAATGAAGAAGGGAGCTGACCTTCGCTGATAGGCGCAAAATCAACTCCCTTCATGTCCTCTGCTCCAAGGACTATCTGCTCTGCATAATACATATCCATTGCCTTATTGATGGCATCGTCAAGCGACTCTGCCTTTACTTTCTGTACTCGTGAAAGCACTTCTTTTATCTCAACATCAAATTCCTGCTCCATATGATATCGCCTCCTGTAAAAATCTCATCACCGGCTCTTTTCCTCCTTTACCTGTCTTTCCTTAAAGCCTCCATCGTACTTTCCATCTTCCAGCCTGTCGTAAAAACAATCCTCTTCAATCGTTCCGAAATCCTCATACATCTGGTGAAGGAAGTCATTCTGCAGCTTCTTTGGTACATCATCATCCTTTGACATATCCTGATAAAAATAGAACTTCTGCTTGAGCTTTGCCCGGTAATCATAGATATCCTCTATCTTTTCCGGTGTGCCATACTCTCTTTTGTATGCCTTGAAATTCGTGGTTGAGAGTGTGGAACCAAGATAAATGCCATGCTCCCACGATACCCCGATTGTGGTATTGTCCTTTGTAGGCTTCTCATCCTTCGGATAACGCTTATACTCTGTCGCACCAAGGGCGATTGTAAGGGAACCTGACTTCATATCCATCACCACAAGATTTCTTGGTGATAATGCTTCAAGCACCATGTAATCATGGTCATTGAAGTTATGGAATGTCTGTCCCCTTTCAAATAATCTGTCCACACTTTCATAATGTAGGTTAAAATCATCTACCCAGCCCTTATCAGTCATTCCAATCTCCTTAAGCTTTGCAACACATTCATAAGAACTGGCTTCTTTATCAAACCGAAATTCTTTGGAATCGTTATAAAATCCTTGAAGAAAGTGTCCGAGCTGTACATCATCCTTACAGAATCTTGCGGATATCGTTACATTTGCCGCCCTGTAATACTCTGTAAAGCTTTCCTCTTCTCCAAGAGTTCTGCCAAGACAAAGCATCTGATCTGCCAGTTCTGACATATCATCAATAGAAACAAATTTCTTATAATCGTCCAATGACATAAGCATATTTATCTCTGTTCCCTTATCATTTTCTATTACCAGAACAACATCTCTTAAATCCATTCTTACCTCCATTCTCAGAGAGGACATCTGCCCTCTCTGAATTTTTAATCTATGGTCGTCCTATCACAACTATCTTTCCGGTACTTGCAACATCACGATATACAACACCAAGACTCTCATTAAGTGCCTCTACAACCTTGCCATTACCGACATAAACAGCCACATGGCTGATATTCATATATCTTCCGTTGCTTGTAAAACTGTAGAAAATCAGGTCACCCGGCTGAAGCTGGTCATAAGTTACTGTCTTTCCTGCCTCATCTAGTCCCTGTGCCTCTGCCGCAGCTGTGGTTGCTCCACCATGACTTATATCCACTCCGGCATCCTTCCATGAGTAATATGCTAGTGAACTGCAGTCATAATAATTACCACTGTCTCGTAAATCCTGACTATATGGATAACCTACTCTGTGAAGTGCATAAGAGCAGACTGTTTTCTGTCTGCTGTCTGTAATTCCACTAAGGATTGCATTTATCTCATCCTCTGTCATGGAGCTTACTCCGGGGCTTCCACCTCCGCCACCACTGCCACTTCCTGCATATCCAAGCTGCCCCATAAAATCAGGACTCATAATCTGCTCAAGCATTTCCACCTGGTTAGCGTCAAATCCATACACCGAAATCATATCCCGATAAGATTTGAGTGTGACATTCACATACAGAACCGACTTCGTGACAGTAGTTACATTACCGTCTGCATCTGTTTCTTCCACATCCTTTGTTCCGGTGCTTGTGGTGTATGAACACATATCATTTACAACTGCCTGCAGCCAGCCTTTAGAAGTATCATTCATGACTGTTGCAGTATCTCCGACACCATGCTTGACCATATAGACTGCCATGATGTCATAGTAATTGCTTGGATTTTCTTCCATACCTTCATAATCCACATAGACAAGCTCTCCAAGGTCATATCCGGTATGCTCATTCACTTTCGTGTTCACATCCCGGTTAAACTCCTGCACATAGGCACTCGTTACTGTCTGCACGGTATCTCCTGATTCAAGTGGTGGCAGGAATAAAGCAAATGGAGAATTGTAAAGGATTGCTATCACCGCTATAACCGGAACCGCAATCATGGCAACTACAAGAACAAGTAATAAAAGCACCAATCCGATAATCGGTGCAGCTGCCTTTACCCAGGTAATCGCTTTTCGCACAATCAGATCCTTTACCAGCTTTGCCACACTATCCGTCTGATTCTCCTGTGCTTTCATCTTATCCAGAAAGAACTTTATCTTCCTGCTCCGGTTTGTCATCTTTTCATCCTTGACCTCTATGGACACACCTGCCGCATATCCGGCTGCCATGCCGATTGCCGTGCCTACTCCCGGTGCAACCGCTGTTCCTGCCGCCGTAGCAGCTGCCTTTGTAGCAGTTTTCGTTGCAACCTTGGCAGTAGTCTTTGCTGTTTCTTTTGCCGTCTCTTTAGCTACAGTCTTGGCTGTATCTTTGGCAGCTTTCTTTGCTGTCTTTTTTGCCAGCTTCTTTCCTGCCTCTACCTTCTTGATACGCTTCTTTGCCTCGGCTGCCGCCTTTTTCCTGAAAAGTGCAGCCCCCTTAGAAGCAGTTCCGGTAACAGGGCGGCTTGCTTCATATGCAAGATATGCTGCCTGCGATACCTCCTGACCGCCTTCCACCTGATCTGTTACTGCCCCGGCTACAAGTGCTCCAGTTCTTCCTGCAATGTGAAGATTCGTGTTCTTGGTCTTGATGGAAGTGTTTGATTCCTTAAGGTTTTGCTTGAATCTTGATAATCCCTTATTCTTCGGCTCCGACTGATGAATGGTACTCTTGCGATAGGACTTCTTTCTATCCGTATCAGTTACCTTTGCACCAGCTGTCTTAGGACCTCTCTCTACTGTATAGATGTTACTCCCTTTAATCTTGGCTCCCTTTGGTTCGTGGGCATGAATCTTGGCTTTCTCCTTGGTGTGAATGACCATCGGTTTGTCATCAACCTTTCTAATTTTCAATTTTCTCACCTCCTACTTTGAAAAATAAAATAAGCCGCTAGGGAGCAAAAATTACTCCTTAACGGCTATGTAAAATCATTCAATATTCAATTATTAAAAGCAACATGAAACTGAAATTTTACTTTTCCTTATATTCATCTGGTATTGCTATTTGAAATGTTTCACACAACAGCATCACATCATGCACATCATTTTTATCGTGTTCATATCCCAAATGAAGCATTACCTGACTCAATGGTTCAATACAAGAAACAGTTATATCTCCAACTTTTCCAATACCGGAAAAAGTTTTTGATGGAAATATATCTCCCTCATAAACAATTCCGTCATCTGTAAATTCAAAACAATGTAAATCAATGATTCTTTGTTTATCATCTTTCCAGACAGTATGACCATCCGTTGTATAATCAGTATTTACTTCCTCAAATCCATGCTGCTTAATCACATAAATATAATCATGATAATGTTTCAGTTCAACAAACAAATCAATATCATTGTGTATTCTTGATTCTCTTTTAAGAAGTGCATCAACACCCCATCCGCCATCTAAATATACTTTAATTTCGTTTTGCAAAGCATATTTTATAATTTCACATGCATCTTCTGTACGTACCATAATCTATCCTCCAAATTCAAATCTTTGTATGCTTTCCAACTCACTAAAAGCCTGAAATTTGTCAGTCTTTCATCCTTTTTGTTATCAATCACCAATTAGCTGTAATCCATTAGGATTTAGCTGATATATTTTATCGCACACCTCTTCAATATACTTTCTATCGTGAGAAATGCTAATGACAGCCCCCGGAAATTCTCGGAGCATTTTTCTTATTACCGGGCCGGATAATGGTGAAAAATTTCTTGTAGGCTCATCCAGAATAAGAACATTCGCACCACTTAAACTCATCCTCAAAAGAAGCACTTTCGCCTTTTGTCCACCAGACAACTCCCGAATAGGATGCTCCATTTCATCTGGCGTGTATTTAAGTGAACCTAGGTATGTTCTAATTCTTGTACGCTCTTCTTTATCTCCTGTTTTATCAAGGTAATCAACCGGTGTAACATCCAAATCCAGCAGGTCTTCATAAGTTTGAGGCATATATTCTGCTTTAATGTCATTCCGATTTAGGAGTTCTTCCGCTATCTTTTTTAGAAGAGTCGTTTTTCCTGCCCCGTTGGCTCCTATCATACAGATTTTTTCTGAACCTTTTATTTTTAAATGAATTCCTTCTGCTAAAATTCTTTTGCCATCCGGAGTCACAAGCTTTGAAAGTTCATATTCTATGACCGTTTTTCCTGCGGGAATGTGTGAGTTTTCATCCCCTAATTTGACAAAGATTGCTTCTTCCTGTTCCGGCATCTGAGTCATATTTTCATCTTCTTTTTCAAATCTTCGTTCCATTGCCTTAACCGTATGCATTTTGTCCTTTAAGTTTTTGGCAACAGACGGTGCTTGTCTGGTACAACTTCTTAATGCACCTTGTACACTCTGCATAACTCTTTGATATTTTTCATCGCGAATCTTTTTCTCCCTACGGTCACTCAGTGCCCGCTGTTTTTGGATTTCAAATTTATGAAGCCGTTCTTCCACATAGCGTCTATAGGGAAGCTTTGCCACGGTATATCTCGCCTTTGTTTTTCGTATAATCTGCTCGATATGTATCACCATGTTGGCAGTACGCTCTATCAGCGTTTCATCGTGTGAAATAAAAAGCACAATGTGCTTCCAGTCATTTATGATTTTTTCCAGTAATGTAAGCGTCGCAATGTCGATGTCATTGGAAGGTTCGTCCAACAACAGCACAGAAACATCGCGAATGAAAAGCCTCATAAGTTGTGTCTTGACTTTTTCGCCTCCTGAAAGACTACCCATTGTCTGGTTACTGTAGAAAAAATCATTTTTTATTCCAAATTTCCCTGCAATAACAGACAGTTCTTTTGGCGTTTTCTCCCAGAATACTTCTTCCTCAGAAAAATACTCGTATACGGTTTTTTTCTTATCTTCATCGGGC
>ENA-OYFF01000100-OYFF01000100.1-human-gut-metagenome-genome-assembly--contig:-NODE-100-length-17202-cov-6.191870_pt1 | contig 17202 bp, 20 predicted proteins | sample MGYA00243649_ERZ652939 | MGnify/ENA primary metagenome ERZ652939 (study PRJEB26926, sample SAMN06165315) | human gut metagenome | biome: ENVO:00009003; feature: ENVO:2100002; material: ENVO:00002003... | reverse complement strand
CTAGTCTCGTGGGCTCGGAGATGTGTATAAGAGACAGCTTTGCAGCCATTGCGTTTGTGGTCATTGAAGCGCTGCACACGCAGATCTCCGCGCTGTTCTTAGGAAAAGACGGAACGGCGTTTGCCTATCAGGTGTCTGGTGATTATATGAGGTGGATTGGTTACTTTTTCATCTTCATGGGTATCAAGATGGCAACCGATGGAGTTCTTCGCGGTCTCGGAATTATGCGTCCGTTCCTCGTTGCAAACATAGTGAATCTTGCGATTCGTCTGTCCGTTGCCCTAATCTGTGCACCACGTTTCGGCATTGCCTTTGTCTGGCTTGCGGTACCAGTTGGCTGGCTTGCAAACTTTTTAATCTCCTATGTGGCTCTTAGGAGATCATGGTCGACTGATAAAATGGCATCCATTAGTTAACTTCCAGTTTGCCAACTTGCCCTTTGAGAGAGGAGAAATCCTTTTCTCAAAGGGCTTTTTCTATTTATACGGATATTCGCAAACTACAAGATAAAGCCAAAACTTCATATACTCTAAGCACAAGGAGGTTGAGGTTTGGCTATGAACAACAGTTTAGCAGAAGTACACCCGGAGCTTGTTTCGGAGTGGTCAAAGAAGAATTTACTGCTTACACCTGATGGCATTACTTTCGGTTCAAATAAAAAAGTATGGTGGAAAGGTACTTGCGGTCACGAATGGCAGGCAAGCGTTAAGGCTCGTTCCAATGGAGAAAAATGCCCGATATGTTCCGGTGCGAGAGTGATTGCAGGTATTAACGATTTGACGACATTAGAGCCGCTACTGGTGAAACAGTGGTCGAAAAAGAATAAGATAAAACCGACAGAGGTTTCTATTGGTTCTCATAAGAAAGTGATTTGGAGATGTGAGAAAGGACACGAGTGGGAAGCAGCCGTTAAGAGCAGAACAATAAATAAAACAGGTTGCCCGTATTGCTCCCATAATAAAGTGTTGGCAGGATTTAATGACCTTGCAACGCTTCTGCCGGATATAGCTGCCGAGTGGTCGGACAGAAATTATCCGTTACTTCCAACTCAGGTTACGGTCTTTGCCAATCGTAAGGCTTGGTGGAAGTGTAAGGATTGTGGCAGAGAGTGGAACACTCTTATTTCTACCCGTTGCAAGTTATGGGATGCAGGAGAAAAGGGACTTACATTATCTGCTTTTGAATGGGAGAAGGATAGAAAAACACTGATATATGGGCAGGTAGACTATATGTATGGAGAAGCACTTTATAAGCCTGAAATGAAAGAAGGAAATCCTATAAGGTTATATAGTTTGGATGAAATCACGGAGATATTCGGTAAATTGGGACTTTGTATTTGTAACAGCTTTGCTGATTTCAGTGGAAAGCCGAGTTCTGATAATGATATTCAATTGATGGTTTATTCCATACGGGAATAAATCTTCATCAAATCTTTATTTTTTTCTGTTAGGTTATATTTCAGTAAGAAATGAAATATAGAAGGAAGGATAGTAAAGATGGAAATGATGTTACAGACACAAAATCTATGTAAATATTTTAGAAAACAGAAAGCGGTAAATAATGTTTCACTTAATATCGAAAAGGGACAGATTTATGGACTGCTTGGACCGAATGGCGCTGGTAAATCTACCACATTGAAAATGCTGACCGGTATGATGAAACCAACTGCAGGAAAGATTTACTTTGATGGAAAACTTTTGGATAGGAAAGATTTATCAAAAATAGGAGCGTTAATTGAAAATCCGCCTATTTATGAAAATCTTTCCGCCAGAGAGAATTTGAAGGTAAGACAATTATTGCTTGGTACAGATGAAAACAGAATTGATGAGGTCTTGCAGATTGTATCACTTACAAACACCGGAAAGAAGAAAGCAGGACAGTTTTCTTTGGGGATGAAGCAAAGACTAGGCATTGCAATGGCATTGCTTGGAGAACCGGAACTTTTGATATTGGATGAACCTACGAATGGATTAGATCCAATAGGCATCGAGGAATTACGAGAGCTGATCCGGTCTTTTCCGGAACAGGGAATCACTGTAATTCTCTCCAGTCATATTCTCTCAGAGGTACAGTTACTTGCAGATAAAGTCGGGATTATTTCATGTGGAATCTTAGGATACGAAGGAGCATTAAAGCAGGGAGATAATCTTGAAGATTTGTTTATGAATGTGGTAAGAAAAAACCAGAAAGCAGGTGAAATCCATGGTTAATATTATAAAAGCAGAACATCAAAAAGCCAAAAGAACCATGCGAAAAAAGTTTATCTGGGGATTTCCTCTTCTTACATTTGTCATGGCATTTATATTTACTCTTGGGATGACAAATGCTTATGCAGAAAGTGTTTGGAACTGGTGGTATACACTTTTGCTGCCGGGGATGATTGCTCTATTTTGTTATCTTTCTGTGGCGCAGGAGAAAAAGATAAAATACTATCATTTAATGACTATTCCCACAGACAGAAGAAAATTGTTGCTGGGGAAAATTATTTATATTGGGTACATGATTTTGTTTTCTAATGTGATTGTGTTTGCAGGAGCAACGCTTGGAGGCTTTCTTCTAACGACACATGTTCCAGTTGGAGGAGCGTTGATTGCAGTATTGTTTCTGACGGTTTCTGAGTTATGGGAGATTCCGGTAGCTTTATTTTTAAGTGAACGATTTGGAATGATTGTAAACCTGTTCGTCTGCCTATTTATTACCGTCAGCGGTGTGGTAATATCACAAACCAGAATCTGGTATGTACTTGTTTCTGCAATCCCTATGCGAATGATGTGCCCGTTGCTTCATGTTTTACCAAATGGACTTGCCGCAGAAGCAGGGAATCCTCTTTTGGATACGGGAGTCATTGTTCCGGGAATGTGTCTCTCAATCATCTGGTTTGTTTTTGTAACGGTTCTGTTTTTGAAATGGTTTGAGAGAAGAGAGGTGAAATAAGATGATTGGAAGATCTCTTAATGCAGACTTGCGAAAGATGAAAGGAACATCTGTGATTCTGGCACACTTACTGATTCCGATTATAACCAGCGTTATATTTTTAATATATTACTTTTTTTCACCATGGAATGAAAATATGAAAGTGATTGCATTTTATCAGGCAATAGGAGCAGGACTTCCGGTACTTATTGGAATTTTTACAGCAAGTGTGATGGAACAGGAACAAAATGCAGGTGATTTTCAAAATCTGTTGTCTTTACCGGATAAACCTGCAGCATTTTTATCGAAACTGTTGATGCTACTGGTTTTGTGTCTGTGCTCTATCCTATTGACAGCAATCATATTCGGAATTGGATTTGGAAGAATCGCATCAAGCGATATCGAAATCATGAAAGGATGTATATTTGCAGCATTGCTGCTGTGGGGAAGCAGTGTTCCACTTTATCTGTGGCAGCTGATTCTGGCTTTTCAGTTTGGAAAAGGGGTATCCATTGGAGCAGGGATTATATCAGGACTAATTAGTGCATTGATGCTTACCGGACTTGGAGATTATGTGTGGAAATATGTATTTGTCTGCTGGACGGGTAGAGTACCATATACTTATCTGCAATCTGTATTGGGAGAAACTAGTGTAGGTGAATGGTTGTCATTCATACCAGGTTGCTTAATATTTACAGGGATTAGTATGGTATACTATTTTTGGTGGGTAAACCACTGGGAAGGAAACAGAATATCGGAATAGAATCGAGGGAAACTATGGCAAAAATACTGGCAGTTGATGATGAACCGGCAATTTTGGAAATGATAGAAAGCATTTTGAATAAGGATGGACATCTGGTTACCAAAGTAAGTAATCCACTAAAAATTAATATGGAAGAATTACATCGTTATGACCTGATTTTACTGGACATTATGATGCCTGGAATTGATGGCTTCGAATTATGCAAAAGAATCAGGGCACTTGTGGATTGTCCGATTTTGTTTCTTACGGCAAAAACGGAGGAAAACAGTCTGGTAAACGGACTTTCTTTAGGAGCAGATGATTATATTTCAAAGCCATTTGGAGTGATGGAACTTCGGGCAAGGATCAATGCACATCTTAGAAGAGAGCACAGGGAACATTCTGTCCGGATGGTTTTAGGGAGAGTCTGCATTCAGATGTCTCAAAAGAAACTGTTGATGGATGATAAAGAACTTCCGTTTACGAAAGCAGAGTACGAAATCTGTGAATTTCTGGCTAAAAACAGAGGACAGGTTTTCTCGAAGGAACAGATATTGGAAGCGGTCTTTGGCTTTGACAATGAGAGTAATGACAGTACTATAATCACGCATATCAAAAATATAAGAGCAAAATTTGCGGATTATGATTATACACCGATAAAAACAGTCTGGGGGATTGGATATAAATGGGAAGAGTAAAGAGAAGCAATGCACTCAGCTGGATTTTTATGAGATATGTACTGGTCATGCTTGGATCATTAGTAGGTTTGGTGATTGTTGCTTGGCTGCTGCTGTCCCTTTTGATTAGTGTGGGCTGTATTTATCCGGCAAATTATGCAGAGCAAAAGATTAATGAAGCATATGATACGATTCTACGTGCAGATAAAGTGACTGCTGAGATGATTCCCGCACTTTGTGATTATGTAATCTTTTCAGAGAATGGAGAGAAAATAGGTGGAGATCTGTCAGAACAATACGAACAGATAGCATGGAATGTTGCAAAGTACGGAAACGCATCCGGGAAATATTTTTATAAAGTAATTGTAAGGGAAAATGAATATGTTGTATTGCAATATCGCCTGACACCTCAATATCATTCAGCTTTTTTGAGGGAGCATTTTATAGGACCACAGAATGTGATGAGTATTATGTCTGTGATTGGAGCGGTAGCGATTATCATCATTCCGTCCATACGTTTTGGAAAAAGAATCAAAAAGCAGATGCAGCCTGTATTAGACGCAATCGGACAAATAAAGGATCAAAATCTGGAATATGAGACATCCTGTTCCGGTATCAAAGAGTTTGATGACTGTTTATCGGCAATCGATGATATGCGAGATGCATTGCGAGAATCTTTAGAAAAGCAGTGGAAAACAGAGCAGGAAAAGAAACAGCAGATGTCTGCTTTGGCGCATGATATTAAAACACCTCTTACGATTGTACGGGGAAATGCAGAACTACTTTCAGAGACTGAACTGACCACAGAACAGAAGAAAAATATCACTTATGTTTTGAACGGCACAACACAGATACAAAGTTATGTAAAACAGTTGATAGATGTCACAAAATCATGGAATTGCAGTGATGTTACCTATACAACGGTGAGGTTAGAAGATTTTTTCGCAGATATAAAGGAACAGGCACTCGGACTGGTAGAAATCTATCACCAGAAGATAGATTGGAAGGCGGAACAAAGTGATAAAAAGGTAACGATTGCTTATGATCCAATGTTCCGGGCCGTAATGAATGTGATTCAGAATGCAGTGGAGCATACAAAAGAAAATGGAATCATTTATATTGACGCAAAGGAGCAGGATGGCCGGCTGACATTCATTGTGGAGGATAGCGGATCAGGATTTACAAAAGAAGCATTATTGCATGGCACAGAGCAGTTTTTTATGGATGACACAAGTAGAAATGGCGAAGCCCATTATGGGATGGGACTATTTTTTGCAAAAACTGTGGCTGAAAAATATGGTGGAGGTATTAAACTTTCAAATTCTGAAAATACAGGTGGGGCGAGGGTAGAAATATTTTTCCTGAGTAGTCAAGAAACAAGCTAAATAGACCGCAATTAAGCTATGTAAAAGAAATTTTACATGAGAGCCAGCGGTCTGGCAGAGATAGCCAAAGTACTTCAGACTACGCCGAATTATCTGCTGGGTTTTGCAGATAATAATGATGGATTTGCGGATGAAGCTCTTGGTTTGTTGCGAGATGTGAAGGATAAGAGAGATCCTTTTGAAGCAGATCATGGCACTGATTTGAAAAATGTATTGCTTTTGCCCGTACATTGACTTATAATATGGGTAAAAGAAAGGGGCGTGATGATATGGCAGCTAAATCAGCAAATCTTTATGCAAGAATAGAGCCGGATGTTAAAGAACAGGCTGAGGAAATTCTGGCTACTTTGGGGATCCCGGCATCTAATGCTATCAATATGTTTTATAAGCAGATCATTCTAAATAGGGGGCTTCCGTTTGAGGTAAAGATTCCAACTGCGAGACCTGTTGATATTTCGAGAATGAACGCAGAGACTTTGGACATGGAACTTGAGAAAGGATATGCGGATATGCAGGCAGGGCGTACCAAATCTGCAGCTCAGGTTTTTGCGGATATCCGAAGGGATTATAATGTATGAAATATGATGTTACCTTTACGGAGCAGGCTGAGAACGATCTTCGCGGTATCTTTGAGTATATAGCATTTGATCTTCTTTCGCCTGAGAATGCAGCCGGACAGCTTGACCGGATCGAAGAAAAAATCCTTTCCTTGGGAGAGTATCCGAAGAAGTTCCGGCAATATGAAAGAGAGCCCTGGAAGAGTCGAAATACACGAGTTGTGCCTGTTGATAATTATGTTATTTTCTATATCCCCGATAAGACAAAGAAATTGGTTACAGTGATTCGGGTTATGTATTCCGGAAGAGATGTAGATAAGCAGCTTGATGAATTTACAAAGTTATAATCATAAATCCTATGAGGCGTATGAGACATTTGGTTTCATACGTCTTTTCTTTTTTACTTTTTTGAGTTGACTACCGGTCAACAGAAGTTGACCGTTTGACGAACGATTTATTCCGTGGCGTTCCGTAGAATGACATCATTGATGTGATCCGAGAGTCTGTAGATGTAATCGATGTGATGAAACCTATATACAATTTTAAGGCTTCTGATTAAGGTGGAGGGCATTCTTCCTCCACCTGCAGAAGCAGAAACGGAGGAAGAAATGTTTACTATGCCTACCATCGATATGGTAGCTACCGGAAGGAATATCATGAGACTGAGAGAGGCAGCAGGTCTGACTGTAAGAGACCTGCAGGATATCTTTGGATTTGCGACTCCTCAGGCCATCTACAAGTGGCAGCACGGAACTGCCATGCCTACAATCGATAATCTGGTTGTACTGGCAGCAGTAATGGATGTTCCGATGGATGAGATTATCGTAATCGATGTAAAAAGAACAAAGCAGATTAGCGCATGAAAAGTGAATAAACAGGGCTGAGTTGAAATATATTTAGCCCGCATATGCTCGTATAGTTCAATGGATAGAATGATCGGCTACGGTTCAAATCGTCCGGGGGACGATTGCCCTGAACGGACCGAAGCGGAGCGTAGAACCGATTGATTCAGGTTCGAATCCTGATATGAGCATTATGGCCCCTTGGTCTAAAGGTTAGGACGGCAGCCTCTCAAGCTGCAAATGTCGAGTTCAAGTCTCGCAGGGGTCACTTATGGGTAGGTCGCATAGTGGCAATTGCAGCGGACTGTAAATCCGCCGACTCCGGTCTACGCCAGTTCGAGTCTGGCCCTGCCCACTTATGTTTGCGTGTCCGAGTTAAACTAAAAGTTTAATGCATTTTGTGAATACATCCGATATAATATAAGTCTACTAATAGAGATTGTGATTCGGGATGGAAGAAAATTGCGGAGGTACAAAGAGATGGAACCAATGTATTTGTCAATCCAGCAAAAGGAGACAGGGAAGCAAATTAAGAAACTGCTCATGGAAAATGGTTATACTGTGAAAGATGTGCAGAATGCTATGGGATTTGAGAATCCGCAGGCAATCTACAAATGGATTTCCGGTAGATCATTGCCGAGCTTAGACAATTTTGTAATCTTAAGCAGATTACTGCATACCAGTATTGAAGATATCCTCGTCGTTGACGGGGATGTTGTTCGTTTATGGGGAATTATTCATGACCATAGAAAACCTGACTGCGGATTTTCTATGGTATTAAACCGTTGGTACAATGACAAAGCATCTGTCATGCATTAAGCTAATATCAGAACAAAAAACAAAAGAAAATGGAGGTCGTAAGGAAATGCAGACAATGACATCAGCATATGCAAATAAAATGCTTAAGAGCCTGGAAGAAGATAAGGCCTTCTGGGTAAACAAAGAGGCAACATCCAGTACCTATGTTGCAGCTATCAATGAGGAACCTGTCGTACCAGAATATGATTATACGGAGGTTGCAGCTACTATTACATCTCTTGATGAGAAAATTGCAATTATCAAGCATGCGCTTAATGTAACCAATTCTAATGAAAAGGTTCAGGTGGGCGATGCAGAAATGAGCATTGATACAATTCTTATAAAGATGGCTCAGCTGAACAAGAGAAAATCAGTGCTTGATCAGATGCGTAAGCAGCTACCAAAAGCCAGAGAGGAGCAGCGCTCTTATATGTCCAGAAATACGGTTCCAGAATATAGGTATATTAACTATGACCTGGAGCTGATTAAGAAGGAGTATGAGGCTGTATCCAAGACCATTATGGAAATGCAGATGGCTCTTGATAAGTACAATCAAACAGTACAGTTTGAAGTAGACATCTAAGGATTTTTCCGTACAAGGCTTTATGAGATTGATGGTGATCCCAGAAGTTTTTGTTCATGGTAAGGGTATGTCTGTTATGGGTTATGTGTTATCGGTTTATGTTCATTGTAGGTTTTAAAATCTGATGCAAGATTTCTTAACAGCGGCCTTGTAGAAAACCTGCAGGAAACTGCGTGTGGAGGTTCGGTTATAAGCACAGGCTGTGGGAGGTCTTCGGATCTTCTGCAGCTATCTTTATGTTGGAGATGATGAGAATGAAGAATTATTGGAAAATGAGTGATTTTTCGTTATTTGCGGTTCCTTATGCTTATGTAGATCATAGTTCTTATCTGGCGGATCAATTGTTTGTGCAGAATAAGATAACTATGAAATTTAAGGGAGAGATGGTCAAGGATGGTTCGGCGTACTGCATTGTATTCTGTAAGGTGCTAAAGAGGGACGTCGCAAGATTTGAGGAAGCTCTAGAACGACTTAAAGATAAAATGCTCTTACTGGGACATAAAGATTATCCTGCCGCCTGTGGTGAAATTGCAAAGATGATTGAAGAAGACACGAAAGCGAGGATGAGAAAATGAAGCAATATGTAACGCTTGATAAAAGAAGTAAGAAAGCGCAGAGGGAATATTATGCTAAGCAGCGAACAACATGGGGAGAACTGAATCCGGTCACAAGATCAGTTCCGAGTGGAAAGGCTTACAACAGAAAAAAGGAAAAGCAGAGAATCGGTGTTGAATTCAGAAATGGATTTGATGCCGATTTTTTGCGAAGTTTAGTTTTGCTCATACATTTTAGGACTAGCGAAAGGAGCGAATAATCATGAAGAGATATAAGTTTTGCGGTTTATAATCGCAAAACAAATTGCCTTTAGACAAGAATTGCGGTATACTATTTACAAACGGAGGTGGTCACGATGATTTACAGACCTTTGTATGTAGAGAAGATCATGGCTTATGTGGATACGCCATTTGTAAAAATCCTTACGGGAGTACGTCGCTGCGGAAAATCAACGATCCTGAAAATGATTATGGAGAGATTGAAAGCGCAGCATAACATTCCAAAGGAGCGCATTGTCAGTTGCCGCTATGACTCAATGGAATATGAGGATATGACGGCAAAGCAGATGTACGCACAGCTTAAAGAGCGTCTTTCGCCCGATGGAAAAACCTATCTGTTTCTCGATGAGGTTCAGGAAATCAAGGGCTGGGAAAAGGTCGTCAATTCGCTGGCATCTGACTTTGATGTTGACCTGTATGTGACGGGCTCTAACTCTCGCATGATGTCCTCTGAGATCTCAACCTATCTGACGGGACGATATGTATCTTTCCGCATCTTCACTTTGTCCTTTGGCGAGTACTTGATGTTCAAAAGCCATTATACCGAGGTGGGAGAGCCGAAGACGGAGCTTGTCGACTATGTACGCTTGGGCGGTTTCCCGGCAACGCATTTGCAGGAGTTCTCTCAGGACGAGGTCTACACCATCGTGCGTGATATTTACAACTCCACGATCTTCTCGGATATTGTCAAGCGCAATCAGGTGCGGAAGATCGACCAGTTGGAACGAGTGGTCAAGTATACCTTCAACAATGTGGGCAATACCTTCTCGGCAAAGTCCATTTCGGATTACCTGAAAGCGGAACACCGTGCGTTGGACAATGAAACAGTTTACAGTTATTTGGAGAAGCTGGAGAAGGCGTACCTGCTTCATCGATGCTCCCGCTTTGATTTACAAGGCAAGGAGATCCTGAAAACACAGGAGAAATTCTATCTTGCCGATACCGCCCTGCGGTACAGCGTTCTCGGCTATAACGCTGACAGTGTGGCATCCAGTTTAGAGAATGTCGTGTACTTGGAGCTTTGCCGCAGAGGGTATACCGTCAATGTCGGCAAATCCGGCAGCAGCGAGATCGACTTTGTCGCAGTACGGCAAAATGAAAAGCTCTATGTGCAGGTGACGCAGGAGCTTCATTCTCTGAAAACGGAAAAACGGGAATACGACCGGTTGTTGGAAATCCACGATAACTACCCCAAATATGTTCTCACAACGGATGAGTTCTCGGGAGGAAACTACGAGGGCATCAAGACGATGCACATAGCGGACTTCCTGTTAAGCTCTGAATATTAAACGACAGAATCGCGAAATGGAAGAGTATCGTAGTCCTTTGGAGACGAAAAAGGTGCTATGCACAGTATAAAAGAAGGGAAAATAACGGTATGGGAATGGGAATGACTTTATTTATGGAGGCATTTGTGACAATACATATGTCTGTATTTGTGCTTTTGCCGCTGTCGAAGCTGATCTCTAAGGACAACAGCAGAAAAATCTTCTGGACCTTATTTGGGGTCAGAATCGCAATACTATTATTTTTTGATTTCTTCATTACCACAGGAATCGCAATCGTGGATTTCATGGCGGTGTTTGTGGGAGCATTTATTGTGACACCCATTGCCATGAAAAAGGGTGTATGGAATCAAAAGCTAAGTAAACAGTCCGGGAAGGAAAAGGTGCAGACAGCAGCTGAGGCGGTGATCCATGCACCGGCAGCTGACGAAACAGTAACGGGCAGGATAGTGCATGCAGAGGATTTTGATCCGCTGTTTGCCATGTCCGAGGAGGATTGTGTCGAAGGGTTTATAAAACGTGAAATGCAGCGTGCCGGGATCACGGAAGAACAGAATCTGATCCCGGAGGATATGCTGCACAGAAAAAACATACTGAATGCCGTTTTGGCGGTTCTGTTATTTGTATACATATCTCTGTTTTTCTTTCATTTTCCGATGAAAACTTATGTGATCGGACTTATCATCCTGGTGGTATATGCATTTTTGACCAGCCGTTATCAGCTGATAAAATATTTGAAAAAGGAGATCAGATCCAGATCCCAGGAGAAAATCTCGAATATTGTCATGAATGTGAAGGCATCCATGGTGCCGGATTACAGCAAAAAGTTAAAATGGGCTCTCATGGCGGTGGCTGTGGCAGGCTCACTGCTGTTGTTCAGTAAGCCCAGGATCTTCTATGAGCAGGCAGATGACGGATATTATGTACGGTTTTATGTCTATGGTCTGACGAATATGACTACGGCGACCATTCCCGATACCTATCAGGGGGAGAAAGTAGTGGGCCTGCGCGGCAACACCTTTTCCAATATGCCCTTTTTATCAGAGGTAACGCTGCCGGACAGCATTACGGAGATCCGCGGGCAGGCATTTAAAAACTGCAGAAGTCTGGAAAGTGTAACATTGCCGAAGAATCTGACGTATCTGGGCGGGGAGGCTTTTTACCGTTGCAGCAGCCTTAAGGAGGTAAATCTTCCGGCGGGACTGACGGAGATCCGTGGCAACACCTTTGAAGAATGTAGCAGCCTGTTGCGCATAGAGATCCCGGATAACGTGACCAGGATCGGCGGACACGCGTTTTATGGAAATACCAGTCTGGAAGAGGTGGTGATCTCCCCGGACAGCAAGCTGCAGCAGATCGGGTCTTCCGCTTTCCGGTGCTGTGATTCTCTGCGGGAGATCACACTACCCCGGGGCGTATCTGTCAATGAACGTGCTTTCAAGGAGACACCTGTAAGGATCGATTACTATGAATACTAAATTTATTCATTTGTTATATGTGCCGACCATGGCATGTAACATGCAGTGCCGGTACTGTTATCTGGAGGACCACACCGTAGATACCCTGCGGGGCGGAGATTGCCTGGAGACCCTGCAATACGCCATCGCGAAATTCCGTGAAGCGGATGTGGTGCCCTTTAATATTTCCCTGCACGGCGGCGAAGTGACCACTTTACCCAAGCAGGAATTCCACGACCTGATCCAATATATCAGCAGATACTATCAGGACATGCGTAAACTCATCACGGATGCCGGCTTCAGGGTGGGGCATCCCCACATCAAGACGAATCTGTACGGACTGGACAGACATATCGAGACCATCCGTGAGTTCAACGTGTCCATATCGGGCAGCCTGGATCTGCCGCTTTCCCTGCATGAAAAATACAGGGTGACGAAAGGCGGAGAGGGCACACTGGAACGGATACTGGATAATATCCGACTGCTGGAGGAGATCCCTGACAAGAAAAAAGTATCTGCCACGATCTTTCGGGAGCATTTTGAACAGCTGGATCAGATCATCGAGGATATCAGATTCCTGGACCGGAACACGTGCCTGGATATGAATGATTTTAATTTCATGATAGGGTTTGACTACAATTCCTGTGGCCTGCTGCATCACATGAGTGAAGAGGAACAGCTGATCTTTTACCGGCGGATGCACGAGGCTTTTGACGTGACCCATCTGGATGCCGGGGTCAACGGTGCATGGTTCGATGAGTTCGGACCGGAATACTGCACCAACTGCGATAATTGCGGAGAGAAATTTTTCCTATTGGAGCGTAACGGAGACATCTATTCCTGTGTCAGAGGTCAGAAGAACGAAGATTTTTACTACGGTAATATCTACCGTGACACGGTGGACACCATTTTGAAAACCGCTGCACGCAAGATCTTCCAAAACCATAACAGACAACCGTTTCCCGAGGAATGTGCGAGGTGCGCTTACCTGTATCTGTGTAAAACGGGCTGTCCTTTTGTGAAAAACGTATATGGCTCCGGCAAAAGCTACACCTGCCTGCTGCAACAGCAGATGTACCGGGACCGCGGCTATGCCCCGGATGCTTCTGCTGACGAGACGACATATGAATATGTGACGAAGATGCGCCTCGAGGAGCCGGAAAAGTATCTGCCTGCCAGGACATCCGCAGAATATCCTGCGCTGGAACAGATCATTGCACAAGATGCGAAGCTGAAATATATCTATGACAGCGGTGTGTTTGAACTGGACGTGGATGGAGACAGATATCCGCTGATCTCCCAGATTCTTAGGAAGTCCAGGGAGATCCTATATCTGACACCCATCAGTACAGTAAAGCTGCGTATGAAAAAGCATATGTTGCAGGAGGAATGCGATTATCCGGAGAACAACGCATTGTACCTGATGCTGTTGTCCGGAGATCTCGTGACTTACGGGGATGAAGGGAGAACAAAGCAGCGGCACATTGCCACGCATCAGATTTATAAAGGGGTGCTGGACCATTCCGGGGACAACGAAGAAGAATGGTATGTATATGATATTTCCGGGCTCCTGCGCGAATATGCGAAGGAATATGCCACAGACAGCCCGAACAATCTGCTTGTTACCACCACACAGCTGAGAGACTGCCATTACCGGAAGCAGGAAAATAATGCCTATTACCATATACAGGCCATCAATCTCCCCTTTCAGAACATTGAATTTTATTATCTGACACTGGATCAAAAAAATGACAAGGAGGCTTCCCATGAATTTTGAACCGCAGACCTATGAAGAACTGATCCGCATGAAGCGTTGCGTGGAACTGACAAAATATTATGAGGTAACAGAGGAGGAGCTTTGGGAGATCTATCATTTCCTGGAGCAGGAGCCGGAGGCTTTCATCAAGGGAGGAAGGCAGAATCTGTCCCTCGTCATCGGACAGAATACCGCAAAAACCCAGAAGGTGATCATGGCGAACTGCACCGACAGCAGCATTGACGGAATCCTGTTGTCACGGACAGAATTCAAAGTGTTCCCTCATTACACACCATCCTCAGGCTCCGGCAGCAGCGGTGGTTCCTCTTCCAACAACAATAATAACAATAACAACAATAATAACAACAATAACAGATAGGACACGAAAGCAATGGCATTCATATCCGAAACACTTCAAATGCGCAGGCTTACAGAAAGCGGCGTCAATATCAAGACTACTTACATCGTCGATGGCACCCTGAGGTACCGGTCCACAGACGGAACCTGTCAGGATGACGTGCACAGTGGTATCCGCTGCCGCAAAGAGTATTTCCGGCAGGGGAAATTGCTCCATACAGAGAAAATCTTCGATTCCCGCATGGAGTATACCTATGTATCCGGAATGGATGAAGAGGCACAACATACCTGTGAGAACTGCGGCTTTACCGGCAAAGTAAAGGAATTTGTGAACGGCTGTCCCTGCTGTGATGCGGCCTCCAACATTGACTACGCAGACAAAGAGCTGGGCAGTAAGCACCATTATGACCTGGTATTGCAAAGCCCGGTCTACCGGATCGTCACGGGAGTGGTAGACTACATCATATCATTCCTGCTATGCAGCCTGTGGATCATAAATACCTCCAGGACCTTCAATGGCTATGATGTGGGCAAGATTTTCATCTATAGCACAATCCTGGCTATGATCCTCTATTACTTTTTCTACCTGTGCGATGCTTATGCGGTATTGGGGCCTGTCAGACGATACAAAGAAAAACAGAACCGTCGGCAGCAGGAATTCTGGACCGGCACCGGCATCGACAAAAAGCGGTTCTATAATAACCTGAACTACGAAGCCGGCAGACGCTACTATTCCCGGCCGGATGTCATTGATTACGACATTATGGACTATACCGGTCTGCAGGAGCATGTGGAGAATGGCATACTGTGCGTGGACGTGGAGTTACAGGTCAGACTGGTGTATCTGCGAGGTGGTCGGATCACATCCGCATATCAGAAGGATACCTTCTCCCTCAGCCACAACGACAGAGTCATGACCCTGGACAGCGGGATCCACGTGATCAAATGCCCCAAATGCGATGCTAATATCGATGTGACCAAAGGCGTGTGTGAATATTGCGGGACCGAGATCGACAGCCTGCAGGAATGGAAGCGGAAAAAAAATAATCCTCATAAAATGTGATAAAATACAAAAAGATGGCTCATGAAATGTGAAAAACGGATCAAAGCATATCTGAAAAGCCTGGATTAATGAAAAGGAGCGTGAAGCATGAAAATATGGTTAGATGATCTCCGACCGGCACCCTGGGGATATGAGAGCGCCAGATCCGTGAATGAAGCCAAGACACTGATCCGGGAGGCGGAGAGAAACGGCATCGAGATTGAAGTACTGGATCTCGACCATGACCTGGGAGATTTTGCAAATCAGGGCGGCGATGCCATCAAACTGCTGGACTGGTTGGTGGAGCGGGAGACCTTTTACCCCGTGGAGATCCATACCGCGAACCCCGTGGGCAGAGCGAATATGGAGAGCGTGCTGGCGAGGTACTGGGGAGAGGAGTACTGGTAGAAAACTTGATGACCGGTGGCAACTTCTGTAAAAAAGTTTGTAAGATTCTGTCGCATATTGTCATGTATATAATAGAGGGAGCAATTTTACATAGATTGCAGTATTCCTGAAAATATGCTATGATACTTTTAAATGAGCGAAAAAAGTAAAAAGAATCAGACAATTCAATATTATGATCAAAATGCCGCCGATTTTGTGGAGAACACGCGGAATGTAGATTTTCATGTAATGCAGGATGAATTTATAGAAGGGCTTCCTGCAGGGGCGAAGATCCTGGACCTGGGCTGCGGCTCCGGAAGGGATACGAAATATTTCCTGGAGCATGGATATCGGGTAGACGCGATAGACGGCTCCGCGGAACTGTGCGCGTTGGCATCAGAGTACACGGGGATTCCGGTGAAATGCCAGATGTTCCAAGAGCTGGATGCATCGGAAGTGTATGACGGTATCTGGGCGTGCTCATCGTTGCTACATTTATCCTATGGGGAACTGGATGAAGTGTTATATCGCATCGAGAAGGCACTGAAGCCGCAGGGCATTTTGTACATGTCATTTAAGTATGGTGTATTTGAAGGGGAAAGGAACGGCAGATATTTTCTGGATTTTACAGAAGAAAAACTGGAGCAGCTGCTGAAAAAACATACGAGTTTACAGCAGCTGCGGAACTTTCTGACAGAAGATGTACGACCGGACAGGGAAGAAAGATGGTTGAATCTATTCCTGAAAAAGATCAATTCTTAATTGCATATCCGAACTATGTCCTCCGGGAAACAGTGACTTATCCGAATGGCGGTGTGAGTCGCTTTTATGATGATGGAGTGGACATGGTCATTATCGATGATGAAATCTGCTCCTGCCGCGATGGCGAGCAGATTTTTCCTTATACACTGATCACAGATAAACAAAACCACTATATGAAAATATACCGGAGAGTGTTCCGATTTCTGGGATTCGATCCGGAAACGATAGAAAAATGCCTGCAGAAAAGCCGACAGGAAGTGTTGTACTTTACCAAAAAGATATCAGAAAGAGGAGAGCACGCGGACTCTTCGCCGCTGGAGCTACTGTTTGAACAGAATTTCACGGATGTCTACGGTATGCGGTCATTGAAATACCTGCAAAAAGAATTCTGGATCTAATATGCGCCTTTAACTGTTATATGGAATGCAGTCGTTTCAGTTAGCAATCCTTTATAAATATATTCATATTGGTAATAAGAACATGTAGTACATCATGTCTTATAAATACCATATTGATCTTTTATCTGCTGATTGTAAGCGGTGGATAAAGAGGACGTTATATCTAAGTTCTTTACCTACGAGGACCGTCTTATTCTTCAAAAGGAACCGAAGGGAAGTATGTCCAACAAAGTAATAGTTAATAGTGGTTATCTTTGAAAAAAGAATTGACATTATTTCTGTGGAGATTAAAAATGTTTTTCGGAAATTGTAACAGGTCATCCAAACTATATATTTAATAAAATTTGGTTAGATGATCTCCGCCCCGCACCGTGGGGATATGAGAGCGCCAGATCCGTGAATGAAGCCAAGACACTGATCCGGGAGG
>ENA-OYFF01000088-OYFF01000088.1-human-gut-metagenome-genome-assembly--contig:-NODE-88-length-18598-cov-6.216092_pt1 | contig 18598 bp, 14 predicted proteins | sample MGYA00243649_ERZ652939 | MGnify/ENA primary metagenome ERZ652939 (study PRJEB26926, sample SAMN06165315) | human gut metagenome | biome: ENVO:00009003; feature: ENVO:2100002; material: ENVO:00002003... | reverse complement strand
TAGCTTCGTCGGCAGCGTCAGATGTGTATAAGAGACAGGTGGTGAGCGTCGCGTTGTTCTCTTTGAAAATTTTATCGTACTCCTGCACTCCGGCGGCGGGGTCAATGACCACTGCATGGCCCGCATCGGAGATCAGGACAAAGCTGTTGGTATAAAGCGGCGCAGCGCCGAGAAGATGAAATGCTTTCATATCTAATATCCTTCTGACTGTTCAGATGTTCCGGCTTTGCCGGGGGCGGGCCGTTACGAGTGGTGCGCCCACTCGTCCGTGTCGATGACAATGGTGCAGGGCCCCTCGTTCACCAGAGACACCTGCATATCCGCGCCGAACTCGCCGTGCTGCACGTCCTTGAGGCCGTGCTTGTTCATCTCGGCAAGGAACAGCTCATAGGCATCCACGGCCAGCGGGGGCTTTGCCGCCTTGATGAAGCTGGGGCGGAACCCCTTGCGGGTGTCGCCGTAGAGGGTAAACTGGCTCACCACCAGCGCCGAGTAGCCGAGGTCCTTCGCACTGAGGTTCAGCTTGTCGTTTTCGTCCTTGAAGATGCGCAGGCCCGCACATTTTTCGGCCAGCTTGGGTACGATGTCGAGGGTGTCGGTGTCCTTGACGCCCAGCAGGATGACGAGGCCGGGGCTGATGGGGCGCGGCTCGCCGCCGTTGACCCGGACGCTGGCCGAGGATACGGCCTGAATGACTGCACGCATATTAGCTCCTTGTTACCTTGAGCACATCCCGCACCTTGGACAGGCGGGCCACCACGCGGTTGAGGTGCTCGGTGTTGTTGATGCCGATGGTCAGGCTGACCACGGCACAGTTGTTTTCCACCTGGCGGGCGTTCATGGTGTAGATGGGCACCCGGATATCCGCCAGAGCCGCCAGCACGTCCCGCAGCAGCTCGTTGCGGTCCAGCGCAATGATCTCAAGGCCGGCTTTGTAGCTGTCCTTGACGCTGTCGGCCCAGTAGGCCTTGACCCAGCGGGGAGCGTTGGTGGGGTCTTTCATGCTGGCAATGGCGTTGACACAGCTCTGCTTGTGGATGGAGACGCCAAAGCCGCGGGTGATAAAGCCCACGATGGGGTCGCCCGGCAGCGGGCTGCAGCACTTGGCAAACTTGATGGGGGTGTTGTCAAAGCCCTCCACCACCACGCCGTCGGTGGCGTGGACGCGGCTCAGGTCAACCTTCGGCAGGTCTTCCATCGTCTTGTTCTCGGCGGCTTCGGCGGCCTTGAGCTTCTGCCACTCCTCTTTCAGCTTGGGCAGGCAGTTGGCGATGGTCATGCCGCCGTAGCCGATGGCGGCGTACATATCGTCCAGTGACGTGAAGCACAGCTTCTTCAGCACGCCGGGCAGGTTCTCCTCGTTGGTCAGCTCCTTCAGCGTCACGCCGGTGCGCTTCAGCTCCGACTCGAAGCTCTGCCGCCCGTTGACGATGTTCTCGTCCCGCTTTTCCTTCTTGAACCACTGGCGTATCTTGCTGCGGGCGTTGCTGCTCCGGGCGATCTTCACCCAGTCGCGGCTGGGGCCGTGGGCGGACTTGCTGGTCATCACCTCCACCACGTCGCCGTTGCGGAGATGGTAGTCGAACTGTACGATCCGCCCGTTGACCTTGGCGCCCACCATGTGGTTGCCGATGGCGGAGTGTATGGTATAGGCGAAGTCGATGGGCGTGGCCCCGGCCGGCAGGTTGATCACGTCGCCGTTGGGCGTGAACACGAACACCTCGTCGGCGAACATATCCACCTTCAGTGAGTGGATGAAGTCCTCGGCGTCGGCGTCCTCCTGATTTTCCAGCAGGCGGCGCACCCACTCATAGCTGCGCTCGTCCCCGGCGCCCTGGCCGTTCTGCTTGTATTTCCAGTGGGCGGCCACGCCGTACTCCGCCACCTCGTGCATCTCCTTCGTCCGGATCTGTACCTCGAAGGGGATGCCGCTTTCGCCCACCACCGTGGTGTGCAGGCTCTGGTACATATTGGGCTTCGGCGTGCCGATGTAATCCTTGAACCGGCCCAGAATGGGTTTGAACAGGTCGTGGATAATGCCCAGCACGTTGTAGCAGTCCGCCACCGTGTCCACGATGACCCGGAAGGCGAACAGATCGAATACGTCATCCAGACTCTTGTTCTGGGTGTACATTTTGCGGTAGATGGAGTAGGGGTGCTTCATCCGGCCGTAGACCGTGGCGTCGATGCCCTCTTCCTTCAGCCGCGTGACGATGCGGTCGTGCACGGCGGACATGAACCCGTCGTACTCCGCGGCCTTTTCGTCCAGCGCCTCGGTGATCTCCCGGTAGCCCACCGGGTCCAGATACTTCAGCGACAGATCCTCCAGCTCCCATTTCATCTTCTGCATACCCAGTCGGTGTGCGATGGGAGCGTAGATCTCCATAGTCTCAAAGGACTTCTGCTTCTGCTTCTCCGGCGTCTGGTACTCCATAGTCCGCATATTGTGCAGCCGGTCGGAGATCTTGATGAGGATGACCCGGATGTCCTTGGCCATGGCCATGAGCATCTTCCGCAGGTTCTCCATCTGCTCCTCTTCTTTGGAGGTGTAGTGTACCCGCGTCAGCTTGCTGACGCCCTCCACCAGATCCGCCACCGTAGGGGAAAACAGCTTTGCCAGCTCCTCGTGGGTGGCGGTGGTATCCTCGATGGTGTCGTGCAGCAGGGCCGCCACAATAGACTCTGTGTCCAGGTGCAGCTCCTCCGCCACGATCTGTGCCACCGCCAGGGGATGTGTGATAAAGGGCGAGCCGTCCTTGCGGTTCTGCCCCGCGTGGTGGGTATCAGCGAATTCATAGGCGGCGCGTATCTGGTCAAAGCCCGCCGTCGGGTTGTAGCCCTTTACCGTCTCCACAAGATGTTCGTATTGATCCTGAGGTGTCACAGCGCACCGCCTCCCTTCTCGTTATCGTTTTGCAGCGTGTTCATCAGCGGCGACTGATCCAGTGCTACGTGTTGTCCCCGCCGCAGGTGCAGCGTGATGGCGTCGCCGTTCAGCTGCCAGTCCAGCAATCCCCGTTCCCGGAACACCGCGGCGCACATGGCTGCCCGCAGTACCGGTTCCGCGCCGCCCAGCTCCGCCGCCATCAGCCGCAGCAGCGGCAAGCGGTCTGTGGTCAGCCCGTCCTCGGGCACTGTCCGGTCTAAAAACCGCCAGGCGGCGGCGAATTGCTCCCGGGTGGGCAGCGCCCGCCGCGCCTCCCGCAGAGAAACGGCCTTTCCGGCGGCGCACCGGTGGGCCAGTGTCAGCGCCTCCTGCTCCCGCCCGCTGGCGCAGAGGGAGGGCCGGATGTCCACCATCTGCAGCTGCACCGTCCGGCTGCCCCGGAACTCGTTGATCTGCAAATAAAATGCCGCGTCCACCCGGTCGCCCGGATGGCACCCGCAGCGCTCGGCCACGGTGGAGAAGAATATGCCGTCGAACTGGGCGCAGCCCTTGCCCAGCCGCAGCTTCAGGTGTCGGTTCTGGCCCACGTTTTGGGTCCGCAGCAGCGTGGCGCCCAGCAGACAGAACAGCGGTCTGGCGTTGCCGCTGCCATAGGGCTCCAGCACGGACAGGGCCTCCAGCTCCTCCAGCGTCACCGCGGCGGGGTGGGCGATGGCCACGTCGATCTCCAGCGCCGACTCCGGCTGCTGTCCGCCGCAGTAGCTGCGGGCATATTCATTCATCCGGTCCCGGAAGGCCGGTATGTTGTCCCGGTCGATGGTAAAGCCCGCCGCCAGCTCATGTCCGCCGAAGCCCAGCAGCAGGTCCTTGCAGTTTTCCAGCGCGGCGAACAGATTAAAGCCGCCCCAGCTGCGGCAGCTGCCTTTGCCGGTGCTGCCGTTCAGATGGATCATAAAGCTGGGCCGGGAGTATTTTTCCGACAGGCGGCTGGCCACGATGCCCACCACGCCCTGGTGCCACCGGCTGCTCTCCAGCACCAGCGCGCTGCGCTGGCGCTCCGGCATCCGGTCGATCATCTCCTCCGCCTGGGTGTAGATATCCTGCTCGACGTTCTGGCGCTCCCGGTTCAGAGCGCACAGCTCCTTAGCCATGGCCTCCGCCGCGGCGGGATCGGTGCACAGCAGCAGCTCCGCCGCCTTGTCCGCCGCGCCCATGCGTCCGGCAGCGTTGATCCGCGGTGCCAGCACGAAGCCGATCTGCACCGAGGAGATCTCCTTCCCGCTCAGACCCGCCTCCCGCAGCAGGGCGTGCAGGCCGATAAAGTCCGAATGCTCCAGCGTGGCCAGCCCGCGGGAGACGATGGTGCGGTTTTCGCCGGACATCTGCATGACGTCCGCTACCGTGCCGATGGCCGCCAGTGTGCAGTACCGGGCAAAGAGAGGCTCCTCCCGGTCCGGCCCGCCCAGGGCCAGCACCAGCTTCAGCGCCACGCCGCAGCCGGCCAGATGCTTGAAGGGATAGCCGCAGTCCGCCCGGTGGGGGTCCACCACAGCCACGGCCCGGGGCAGGACCTCCCGGCACTCGTGGTGGTCGGTGATGACCACGTCCAGCCCCAGTGAGTTGGCGTAGTCCACCTCCTCCACACCGGTGATGCCGCAGTCCACCGTTACCAGCAGGCGCACGCCCTGGTCGAAAAGGCCCTTGATGGCGTCACGGCTGAGACCGTAGCCGTCCTCGATGCGCCGGGGAATGTAGTGCACCACGTCGGCGCCCCGGCTCTTGAGATAGTCTACCAGAATACAGGTGGCGGTAATGCCGTCCACATCATAGTCGCCGAACACAGCGATCCTCTCGCCGCCCGCGATCGCCCGCTGCACACGCGCCGCGGCCTTGTCCATGTCCCGCATCAGGAAGGGACTGATGGTCAGCTTGTCCTCACGCTCCAGAAAGGCGGCGGCCTGCTCCGGCGTTTCGATGCCGCGGGCGGAGAGCACGGCGGCCACCAGATAGGGATAGCCTGCCGCGCGCAGACATGCCTGCGCCTCCGGCTTTTCCGGCGCGATATGCCACTTGCTGAACCGCACGGCGGTCACCTTCCTCTCTGCATGATAAATGGAACTTTCATCCCATGATAACATTACTAATACTTTATTATATCAACATCGTGCGGAAAGGTAAAGAAAAAATTTCTTTTCCGCACCTGTTCGGAAAAGAAAACAACAGCTTGCAATCCGCGGCCATATGGTCTATGATGGATACAATACAGACAGAATCGAGGAACTGCTCATGCGCCCTGACGGAAAGCGAGTAAAGGACCTGCCCCCCATCGTGGCAGCCATTCCCTACATCATGCCCAAGCGGTACGATGCCTGGAACACCATCACCGAAAACATCGACGAGGAGGGCATCAAGGCCTATATCCGCGAAAAACGGCGCGCTGGGATCCGCATCAACCACATGGCGGTGATCATCGCCGCCTATTACAAGGCCTATCAGACCAACCCCAAGCTCAACTGGTTTGTGGTCAACAGTCATCTCTATGAGCGCAACCATTTCTGCGTCTCCTTTGTCATCCTGAAAAAGCGGGCCGACGGCAGCCCGGATGAGACGACGCTGAAGATCTATCTGGAGCCCAAGGACACTATTTTCACCATCAACCAGAAGATCGCCGATGCCATCGCCGTCAACAGCCAGACGGAGCAGAAGAACAGCACCGACAAGTTCGCCAAGATGATGTTCTCCATCCCCGGCCTGCCCAAGTTCGTGATCTGGCTGGCCTACCATCTGGACAAGCATGGCCTGTTGCCCCGGAAGATCATCGACCTGAGCCCCTTCCACACCAGTATGTTCATCACCAACCTGGCTTCTATCAAGACCAGCTACATCCACCACCACTGCTATGAGTTCGGCACCACCAGCGTGTTCGTCTGCATGGGCAAGCCGGTACCTAACTACATGAACGGTGACCTGACCAAGAAGATGATGCCTTTGGGCATCGTTATGGACGAGCGTATCTGCACCGGTTATGAGTACGCCGCCTTCTGTCACGACTTCCGCAGGTGCCTGCGGGACCTGACCTGTCTGGAGACGCCCTTCGACGGCAGCGCCCCGGCTGAGATGCCGCAGGCAGAGGAAGCGGCTCCCGCCGAAGCGTGAATACAACAAGCCCCGGAGCGATGCCCCGGGGCTTGTTCTCTGCATATTACCAGTTATCCTCGCCAAAGGGGTCATGGGGACGGAACTGATCGTCATCCTCCGGCCGCGGCGGGAAGAAGCCTACGCCCTTGATCTTTTTGATCTCCTGGAAGAAGGCGATGTTGGCCTGCGCCCGATAGGGTGCCACCCAGATATCCAGAATGCCCAGCGTCAGACCCACCAGAATATTCCATCCGATAAAGCTCAGATCCAGCACGAACAGTTGCCACTTGAAGCCCAGGGTCTGGGCCTTGCTCATGTTGAGGGCCTCCATGACGCCGATCTCCGGGTTTTCGCACAGGTTCAGCATAGCAAAGCGGTAGCGGTAAGCCGCCACGATGCCGGGGATCACCAGCAGAAACGTCCACAAGAGAATGAAAATGTACTGCACGATGAACAGCAGGATGACCTTCCCGGCAAAGGCAAAGCCATCGAACAGGGTGACGAAGGGCATCTCCTCACCCCGACGGATGCCCAGGTGGTACAGGGACGCACCGACGTTGAGCACTACGCCCAGCAGCGTGCACACGATAGACACGAACCACACCGCAAACGCGGGGAACGCCCGGTGCAGCGCCAGGAAGCTCAGATCCATATCGAACCGCAGGGAGTAGACATAGGCGAACTCGTCGTCCATCTGCACATAGTCGCTGATGCCGTTGATGACGAACATGATGGCCAGCAGCACCAGTGTAAACAGGTAAGGGCTGACCTGTGCGGTTTTCAGCAGCACCTTGGACTCCCGCTTCAGGGAACCACGGTCAAGTACCATACTAAAATACCATCCTTTCGGAATAGAGTTTGATATCCGGCGGAGGACCGTCTGCCGCAGTGCAGGAAGTTTTTTCCGGCGGTGTCCGCCCCTCTACCGTATAGTGTAGCACAGCTGCCCGAAAAACACAAGAGGCGGTCTTTGCCGGTGAAGTTTCCGACAAAAACCGCAAAAAAACGTGGGAATTTCAACGCGGGGCTGGACAAGAGAAAAGTTTTGTTGTAATATTTAAGACAGTATGCGGTGGCATAGCGCCACCCGGTAGTAAGATGAGGTGAAGACAATGGCACAAGCATTCTTTGGCGGCGTTCATCCCAACGACATGAAGGCCGCAACCAATGAAAAGGCCATCGAAAAGCTGGCGGCGCCGGCTGAGGTGGTCATTCCCATGTCTATGCACATCGGTGCGCCTTGCAAGCCTATTGTAGCGGTAGGCGACAAGGTTAAAATTGGACAGAGGATCGGCGAACCCGGCGGATTTGTTTCCGCCCCCATCCACGCCAGCATCTCCGGCACGGTCAAGGCCGTGGAGCCCCGTCCCTTCTCTATGGGCGGCAAGATGATGTCCGTGGTCATTGAAAACGATTTCCAGGATGAGGTCTCCGAGGAAGTCAAGCCCGTGGCGGATCCCGACAGCCTGACGCCCGAGCAGCTGGTGGAGATCGTCAAGAACGCCGGCATCGTCGGCCAGGGCGGCGCGACGTTCCCCACCCATGTGAAGATCTCTTCCGGTCTGGGCAAGGTGGACTATGTGATCATCAATGCCGCGGAGTGCGAGCCGTACATCACCGGCGACCACCGCACCTGTCTGGAGCGTCCGGAGCAGGTCATCAAGGGCGCGACCCTGCTGGCCAAGTGCTTCGGCGTGGATAAGGTGTACATCGGCATCGAGGCCAACAAGCAGAACGCGGCTGACGTCCTGAACGCCAAGATCGCAGAGCTGAACGCCCCCGTGGTGGTGGAGGTCCTGCACACCCGCTATCCCCAGGGCGCTGAGAAGCAGCTGGTCCAGGCCGTCTCCGGCCGTCAGGTGCCCAGCGGCAAGCTGCCTGCCGACGCGGGCTGCTGCATCTTCAACCTGAATACCACCTGCGCCATCTACCGCGCGGTGTATGAGGGTATGCCCGTGGTCAACAAGATCGTCACCGTCTCCGGTTCCGGCGTCATCGAGCCCAAGAACATCGAGTGCCCCATCGGCACCCCCATTACCAAGCTGTTTGACGCCTGCGGCGGCCTGAAGGACGAGACCTACAAGCTCATCATGGGCGGCCCGATGATGGGCCTGGCCCAGTACGACGTGGACGTCTCTGTGGGCAAGGGCACCGGCGCCATGCTGGCCTTCGCCGACAAGGAGGAGCAGTACGTCGAGGATCCCCAGTGTATCCGCTGCGGCAAGTGCGTGGGCGTGTGCCCCATCCGTCTGGAGCCCATTTTCATGTACAAGTACCTGATGAAGGGCGACGTGGACACCTGGCAGAACGTGCTGCACGGCATGGACTGCATCGAGTGCGGCGCCTGCACCTACACCTGTCCTGCCCGCCTGCCCCTGACCCATGCGTTCCGTCTGGGCAAGCAGGAGGTCAACAACGCGAGAATGGCCGCCAAGGCCAAGGCGGAGGCCGAAGCAAAGGCCGCTGCCGAAAAGAAGGAGGCGTAAACCATGACTGATTACAAGAATCTCAAGCTGATCGCGTCCTCCTCCCCCCACATCCGTTCCAACGAGGATACCCGCAGCATCATGCTGGACGTGATCATCGCGCTGCTGCCCGCGCTGGCCTGGAGCGTGTACTGCTTCGGCTGGAAGGCCCTGCTGCTGACCGCTGTTTCCGTGGTGTCCTGCGTGTTCTTTGAGTGGGCCTACCGCAAGGCCATGAAGAAGTCCTGCATGGTGGGCGATCTGTCCGCCGTGGTCACCGGTATCCTGCTGAGCTTCGTGTGCCCCGTTGATCTGCCCTGGTGGGTCATCATTATCGGCGCGTTCTTCTCCATCGTTGTGGTCAAGCAGCTTTACGGCGGCATCGGCTGCAACTTCCTGAACCCCGCGCTGGCGGGCCGTGCGTTCCTGCTGGCCAGCTATGCCACATGGATGACCACCTGGGCCATTCCTCAGATCCGTCCCGATGTCACCTCCGCCGCCACCCCCATGGCCATTATGAAGGAGGGCACCGAGGAGGCGTTCACCACCCTGATGAGCAACTACTCCATCGGCGATATGTTCTTGGGCAAGGTCGGCGGCTCCCTGGGTGAGGTCTCCGCCCTGTGTCTGCTGGTGGGCGGTGTCTACCTGCTCATCCGCAAGGTCATCTCCTGGCAGATCCCCGTGGCGTACATCGGCACCGTGGCCATCCTGACCCTGATCGCGGCGCCCGCCGGTATCGACAACGTGCAGTATATGCTGTACAACGTGTTCGGCGGCGGCCTGATGCTGGGTGCCATCTTTATGGCTACCGACTATGCCACCTCCCCCGTCACTAAGCCCGGCCAGCTGATCTTCGGCCTCGGCTGCGGTCTGCTGACCTGCTTTATCCGCCGCTTCGGCTCCTATCCCGAGGGCGTCTGCTATTCCATCCTGATCATGAACTGCACCACCTGGCTGCTGGATAAGTACATCCGTCCCGTCATCTATGGTGCGCCCAAGAAAGAAAAGAAGGAGGCGGCGAAGTAATGAAGATCTCCGGTAAGTTTATTCTCAAGGTCGCCGGCACCTTGACTGTTATTTCCCTCGTTGTGGCCGCCCTGCTGGGTCTGGTCGACAACGTGACCGCCGACAAGATCGCCGCCATCGATGCGGAGAACACCCGCATCGCCATGAGCGCTGTGGCTCCCGAGGGCAGCGAGTTTGGCGACAAGCTGGACATCACCGACGACATGACCGCGGCGGCTGCCTCTCAGGGCGGCAAGCTGGTGGAGCTGTATCCCATGACCACCGCCGGCGCCGACAACGGCTATGTTATGAAGATCTCCGCCTCCGGCTCCCAGGGCAGCATCGTGATGATGGTGGGCGTGGACGCCGACAAGGCCATCACCGGCATCTCCGTGGTCAGCCACGCTGAGACGTCCGGCATCGGCACCAAGGTCGTGGGCAACGAGCCCAACGCCGCCGGCGAGCCGGTCCTGGATCAGTTCATCGGTGAAAGCGGCGCGGGCTCCCTGGTGGTGGGCAAGAACATCATCGCCGTCTCCGGCGCTACCGTCTCCACCAAGGGCATCAACATGGGCGCCAATGCCGCTCTGGCTGTTGCCGAGCTGCTGGGCTAAGAAAGGAGGAGCTGCATTTATGAATTTCGGTAAGCAACTGAAAGAGGGCCTCATCACACAGAACCCTGTGCTGGTGCAGGTGCTGGGTATGTGCTCCACCATGGCCATCACCACGTCGTTCTTCAACGGCCTGGGCATGGGCGTGTCCGTGCTCATTATCCTGACCCTCTCCAACATCTTCATCTCCCTGCTGCGTAAGATCATTCCCAACGAAGTGCGTATCGCCTGCTATATCGTGGTCATCGCCGGCTTCGTGACCTGCGTGGATCTGCTGCTCAAGGCGTTCGTTCCCGCCCTGTCCAGCTCTCTGGGCGTGTTTATCCCCCTGATCGTCGTGAACTGCATCATCCTCGGCCGTGCGGAGGGCTTCGCCTCCAAGAATGGCGTGGGTGCCTCCGCGGTGGACGGCATCTGCCAGGGCATCGGCTATACCCTCGTGCTGATCGTCATGTGCGTATTCCGTGAGTTCTTCGGCGCCGGCACGTTCGGCGGCGGTCTGCTGGGCGGCGGCGCACTGGGCAGCGCACCCGGCGTTGAGATCTTCCCCGCCGAGTACGGTGTCAGCGTGTTGACGCTGCCCGTGGGCGGCTTCCTGACGCTGGGCTGCCTCATCGCTGTGATGCAGTGGGCTCTGGCCAAGAGCGAAAAGAAAAAGGAGGCCAAGTAAGCTATGAGTGTGACTACCTTGCTCGCCATCTCTCTTGGCGCTATTCTGACCAATAACTTCATCTTCGCCCAGTTCCTGGGCATCTGCCCCTTCCTGGGCGTGTCCAAGAAGATCGACACCGCCGTGGGCATGGGCGCCGCCGTGACCTTCGTTATGGGTCTGGCCTCCGCATTCTGCTACCTGATCAACATGGTGCTGGTGTCCCTGCATCTGGAGTTCATGCAGACCGTGGCCTACATTCTGGTCATCGCCGGTCTGGTGCAGTTCGTGGAAATGTTCCTGAAGAAGAACATCCCCACCCTGTACACCGCCCTGGGCGTCTACCTGCCCCTGATCACCACCAACTGCGCCGTGCTGGGCGTGGCTCTGCTGAATACCCAGAATGACTACAACTTCATCGAGTCCGTGGTCTACGGCATCACCGGTGGTCTGGGCTTCCTGCTGGCCATCTTCCTGTTCGCGGCTGTCCGCGAGCAGCTGGAGGTCTCCGGCGACAACCCCAAGGCCTTTGACGGCTTCCCCATCGCGCTGGTCACCGCCGGCCTGATGGCTCTGGCCTTCATGGGCTTCAGCGGCCTGAAGGTCTGGTAAGGAGGTAAGGAACTATGACTATTGTATACGCGATCGCCGTTCTGGGCGTACTCGCCATTGTGTTCGGTCTGATCCTCGCTGTTGCCGCTAAGGTCTTCGAGGTCGAGGTCGATCCCCGTCTGCCTGAGATCCAGGCATGTCTGGCCGGCGCCAACTGCGGCGGCTGCGGCTATCCCGGCTGCGGCGGCTGCGCCGAGGCGATCCTGGCCGGCAAAGCTCCCGTTACCGCCTGCGCCCCCGCCGGCCCCGAGAACGCGGCGAAGATCGCCGCCATCATGGGCATGGAGGCTCCCTCCGGCGACAAGATGGTGGCGCACGTGCTGTGCAACGGCGGCTGCAACGCCAAGGATAACTTCGAGTACCGCGGCGTGAAGGACTGTCTGGCGGCCACCAAGGTCTGCGGCGGCGACGCCAAGGCCTGTCGCTATGGCTGCTTCGGTTTCGGCTCCTGTGTGGCGGCCTGTAAGTTCGATGCCATCCATGTCGAAAACGGCGTTGCCGTGGTCGACAAGGAGAAGTGCACCAACTGCGGTGCCTGCCGCGCTGCCTGCCCGCACCACCTGATCGTGGAGGTGCCCTACAAGCAGAAGGTGTTTGTCAACTGCTCCAACAAGGACAAGGGCCCCGCCGTTACCAAGGTCTGCGCTAACAGCTGCATCGCCTGCGGTATGTGTGAGCGTACCTGTAAGTTCGACGCCATCCACGTTGTGGACAACGTGGCCGTTATCGACTACAGCAAGTGCAAGAACTGCACTATGTGCGCCAAGGCCTGCCCGCGCAACGCCATTGAGCCTATCCCCACGCCCGAGGAGAAGGAGAAGTTCAAGGCCGCGCAGAAGGCTGCTGCCGAGAAGAAGGCCGCCGCTGCCAAGGCTGCTGCCGAGGCCGCTGAGGCTCCCAAGGCGGAGTAACTCCCTGCAATACGCATCCCCCCCGGCGTCAGCCGGGGGGATATTTCTTGCAAAAAAACAGGCACACATAGTGTGCCTGTTTTTTGCGTCTGAGCATTATCCCGCCATAATCTCAAATTTGAGCACGCCCTCCGCCGCGGCGGCACGGGTCATCAGATCATCCAGCTCCTCGGACATATCGCCCGTCTCCGCGGAGATGGTCACGCCGGCGCAGCCGTTGGTGGGGATGGTCTGGTTGATGGTCAGGATGTTGGCACCGGAATTGGCGAAGATGGACAGGTAGTTGGACAGCACGCCGGGGTTGTCCTTCAGCAGGGCATAAAAGGTGATGATATGCCCCGCGTGCATATTCTGGAAGGGCTGTACGGCATCCTTGTATTTATAGAAGGCGCTGCGGCTGATGCCCACCTGGCGGGCAGCGTCGCCCACGGTGGCGGCCTCGCCTACCTGCAGCATCCGTTTGGCCTCGGCTACCCGGAGAAAGACCTCCGGCAGAGCGTCGGCGGCGACTAAGTAAAATTTCTGTTTCTCCATATCGTTCCTCCCTGTGTCCGCCGCTTGCGAACAACTGTATTCATATCATAGCACACCTGCCGGCAGAGCGCAAGAGGCTTTTTTGCGCCGTGACGGAAAAGTTGCGCCGCGCCGCCGTTGTCCCGTTGTGCAGTTTGTCAGGGGCGTGGGCGAAAAGCCCTGGGGGACAGGTGGTTTCACGGTTATTCAACAGCGTGTCGTCCGATAGGCGCGCACAGCAAATGAATATGCACGCAAGTATACACGCATAAGAGTAAAAGCCGCCTGATTATGTCTATTAACTGTGTTTTTGCAACTTTTTACGAGAATTATCAGGTAACATAACGCTGGTGGAAAAAGGTGTGGAAACTGTGCAAAACCCTATACACAAAGGGCTGCGCCCGGTTGCGGCCGGGTTATTTTTTGTGTAAACCAGTCAATATTTCAGGGGCCCTAATATTTCTTGCGGAAGCGGCGGGGAATGGGGCGTGTGAGCGCTTGCAAAACGCCTGCCGATACTATATAATGTATAATGAATTGTGATCGGTATACACCGGAGGATAGATATGGCAAAGAAAGCGACTTATGATAATGAAAGTATCTCCAGTCTGAAAGGGGCGGACCGGGTACGGAAGCGGCCCGGCGTCATTTTTGGCTCCGATGGGTTGGAGGGCTGCGAGCACGCGGTATTCGAGATACTGTCCAACGCCATCGACGAGGCCCGGGGCGGCCACGGCAAGCTCATCACCGTGACCCGGTTCGCCGACCGGTCCATCCAGGTGGAGGACCAGGGCCGGGGCTGCCCGGTGGACTGGAACGAAAAAGAAGGGCGCTACAACTGGGAACTGGTGTTCTGTGAGCTGTACGCCGGCGGCAAGTACGACAACGAGAACAGCGAGAACTACGAGTTCTCCCTGGGCCTGAATGGCCTGGGCTCCTGCGCCACTCAGTACGCCTCCCGCTATATGGACGTGACCGTCTGGCGCGACGGGAAGGAGTACCGCCTGCACTTTGAGCGCGGCGAGATCGTGGGCAAGCTGGAGGTCAGCGAACAGACCGGCAATAAGAAGCGTACCGGTACCACCATCCGCTGGCTGCCGGACCTGGACGTGTTTACCGACATCGATATCCCCGTGGACTACTACCGGGACGTGATGCGGCGGCAGGCGGTGGTCAACGCCGGCGTGACCTTCCGGCTGAAAAACGAGACAGCCGCCGGAAAGTTCGAGACAGAAGAGTTCGTCTACGAGCACGGTATCGAGGATTACATCCGGGAGCTGGCGGGTCTGGATGCCCTGACGGAGCCGGTGTACTGGGAGGCGGAGCGCAAGGGCCGGGATCGGCCGGACAAGCCGGAGTACAAGGTGAAGCTCAGCGTGGCGCTGTGCTTCTCCAACAAGACCGCCCTGTGCGAATACTACCACAACTCCAGCTTCCTGGAACACGGCGGCAGCCCGGAGAAGGCCACCCGCTCGGCCATGGTGTCGGCCATCGACAAATACCTGCGGGACAACAACAAGTACGTCAAGGGCGAGGCCAAGATCACCTTCCCGGACGTGCAGGACTGCCTGATCCTGGTCAGCAGCAGCTTTTCCACCCAGACCAGCTACGAAAACCAGACCAAGAAGGCCATCACCAACAAGTTCATCCAGGAGGCCATGACGGAGTTCCTTCGCAGCCGACTGGAGATATACTTCATCGAGAACCGTGACGCGGCGGAGAAGATCGCCGCTCAGGTGCTCATCAACAAGCGCAGCCGCGAGACGGCGGAGCGCACCCGCATCAACCAGAAGAAAAAGCTCACCGAAAAGATCGACATTGCCAACCGGGTGCAGAAGTTCGTGGACTGCCGCACCAAGGACGTGGAGCGCCGCGAGATATACATCGTGGAGGGCGACTCCGCCCTGGGCGCCTGCAAGCAGTCCCGCGACGCGGAATTTCAGGGCCTCATGCCCGTCCGCGGCAAGATCCTCAACTGCCTGAAGGCGGATTATCCCCGTATCTTCAAAAGCGACGTCATCACCGACCTGATGAAGGTGCTGGGCTGCGGCGTGGAGGTCAGCGGCAAGGCCGTCAAGGACCTGAACCAGTTTGACCTGAGCAACCTTCGCTGGAGCAAGGTGGTCATCTGCACCGATGGCGACGTGGACGGCTTCCAGATCCGCACGCTGATCCTGACCATGCTCTACCGGCTGTGCCCCACCCTGATCCGGGAGGGCTACGTCTATATCGCCGAGACGCCCCTGTTCGAGATCACCTGCAAAGAGAAGTCCGGCGAGAAGACCTGGTTCGCCTACTCTGAGAAGGAGAAGGCGGATATCCTGAAAAAGCTGGAGGGCAAGAAGGTCAATGTCCAGCGCTCCAAAGGACTGGGCGAGAACGACCCGGAGATGATGTGGATGACCACCATGTCGCCGGAGACGCGGCGGCTCATCCGGGTGCTGCCGGAGGACGCCGAGGAGACGGCCCGGGTATTTGACCTGCTGCTGGGCGACAACCTGTCCGGCAGAAAGGACTATATCGCTGAAAATGGTTATAAGTACCTTGATATGATCGATGTAAGCTGACAAAGGCGTATCTCTTGCGCCAATACTTTGTTGCAGCGGCTTGCCATACACAAAGTATGGCTGCGCCCCTGCGCCTTGTCTTGGCGGAAGATCTGACGCCTTTGCCGGTGCTCCGGACATCTGCTCCGTGCAAAGCTATAAAGAAAAGGCCTGCGGCAGCAGGCTTTAGACAGTGAAAGGACGCGGTTCCTATGGCAAAAAAGAAAACCGAGGAAAAAGAAATACGGCACGCGGGCGATCCCAACGTGATGGGCCTGCGGGGCGCTGTGGTGGAACAGCCCATCACCGCCACGCTGGACGAGAACTATATGCCCTACGCCATGTCGGTCATCGTCAGCCGCGCCATCCCGGAGATCGACGGCTTCAAGCCCTCCCACCGAAAGCTGTTGTACACCATGTACAAGATGGGCCTGCTGACCGGCAGCCGCACTAAAAGCGCCAACATCGTGGGCCAGACCATGCGCCTGAACCCCCACGGCGACCAGGCCATCTACGAGACCATGGTCCGCCTGGCCAAGGGCAACGAGTCCCTGCTGCATCCCTTTGTGGACAGCAAGGGCAACTTCGGCAAGGTGTACTCCCGGGACATGGCCTATGCCGCCAGCCGGTACACCGAGGCCAAGCTGGCCCCCATCTGCGCCGAGCTGTTCCGTGATCTGGACTGCGATGCCGTGGACTTTGTGGACAACTACGACAACACCACCAAGGAGCCGGCGCTGCTGCCCACCACCTATCCCAATGTGCTGGTGTCCGCCAACCAGGGCATCGCCGTGGGCATGGCCAGCCAGATCTGCGGCTTTAATCTGGGTGAGGTGTGCGATACCACCATCGCCTATCTGAAAAACCCCGCCCACGATATCGCCTCCACGCTGCTGGCACCGGATTTTCCCACCGGCGGCCAGATCATCTGTGACGGCGACGATCTGCGGGCCATTTACAGCACCGGCCGCGGCGGCCTGAAGGTCCGCGCCCGATGGCGGTACGATAAGAAGGAAAACGTCGTCGAGGTGTACGAGATCCCCTACTCCACCACCATCGAGGCCATTCTGGACAAGGTGGCGGAGCTGGTGAAGGCCGGCAAGGTCAAGGAGATCGCCGATATGCGCGACGAGACGGACCTCAGCGGCCTGAAGCTGGCCATCGACCTGAAGCGTGGCGTGGACCCGGACAAGCTTATGGCCAAGCTGTACCGGCTGACGCCTCTGCAGGATACCGTCAGCTGCAACTTCAACATCCTCATCGCCGGTATGCCTCGCGTGCTGGGCGTGGGCGGAATCCTGGAGGAGTGGACCGCCTGGCGCACTGACTGCGTCAAGCGGCGGGTGTACTTTATCCTGAATAAGAAAAAGGAAAAGCTTCACCTTTTGCAGGGCCTGAAGCGCATCCTGCTGGACATCGACCGGGCCATCCAAATTATCCGTGAGACGGAGGAGGAAGCCGAGGTCATCCCCAACCTGATGATCGGCTTCGGCATCGATCAGGTGCAGGCGGAGTACGTGGCGGAGATCAAGCTGCGGAACATCAACAAGGAGTACATCCTCAAGCGGGTGGCGGAGACCAGCGCCCTGCAGGACGAGATCGAGGACCTGGAGGACACTCTGGCCAAGCCGGGCCGCATCCGCAAGATCATCATCGGCGAGCTGGAGGACGTGAAGAAGAAGTACGCCGTGCCCCGGCGGACGGAGATCGTATACAGTCACGAGATGCCGGAGGAGCCGGACGAGGAGCCGGTGGAGGACTACCCCGTCCACCTGTTCCTGAGCCGGGAGGGCTATTTCAAGAAGATCACGCCCCAGTCCCTGCGGATGTCCGGCGAGCAGAAGTTCAAGGAGGGCGACAGCCTGCGGCAGTACTTCGAGGCCGCCAACAGCACGGAGCTGCTGCTGTTCACGGATAAGTGCCAGGTGTACAAGAGCCGTGCCAGTGAGTTCGGTGAGACGAAGGCCTCGGCGCTGGGCGACTACCTGCCGGCCAAGCTGGGCATGGACGCCGGCGAGAATGTGATCTGGCTGTGCCTGCCGGGAGATTACAGCGGCAGCGTGGTGTTTTTCTTTGAGAACGGCCGTGCCGCCCGTGTGGCGCTGAGCGCCTACGCCACGGTGTCCAATCGGCGGAAGCTCACCGGCGCCTACTGCGACAAGTTCCCGTTGGTGTGCGCCGTATACCTGACGGAGGATACGGAGCTGGCGCTGGAGACCAACGAGCCCCGGGCTCTGCTGGTGCACACGGCGCTGCTCGCGCCCAAGACCACCCGTTCTACCCAGGGCGTGCAGGTGATGAACATCAAGCCCAAGTACCGGCTGGAAAAGGTGCTTCCCGCGGCGGAATGCGGCATCGTCAACGGTGCTCGTTACCGGACGCGGACCATTCCCGCGGCGGGTGCGCTCCTGAAGCCGGAGGACAGCGAGGAGAAGCAGCTGGAGCTGCTGTAACAAGATGGAATGGAGGGCACGGACATGGTAAAGAGATGGTGCGCGGCGCTGCTGTGCGCGCTGCTGACGGTGTCGCTGACCGGCTGCGGCAGCCTGCTGAATCGGGAGTGGTACGAGGTCAAGGACCACAGCCCTACCTATTACGAGGGCGAGGGCCGGGACGTGCTGCGGGCGGACACGTATCAGGATCTGGTGAACAATATCCTTATCTTCGTGGGCAACCACGCGGAGGAGGGGACCATCTGGCTCTATTACGCCCAGGAGGGCCTGGATGCCAGCGACGCGGCGGAAAAGGCCTGCCGCGAGGTGGAGAAGGACACGCCCATGGGCTCCTATGCGGTGTCCTATATCCAGTACACCGTGGACGATTCCGCCCGGAATTACAGCGAGATCACCGTGACCATCGGCTATAAGAAGACCGAGCAGCAGCTCATCGACATCGTCCATGCCACCAATGTCTCTGCCCTGCACGATCTGCTGACCGAGGCGGCCCAGGCAGGCAAAACGGAGCTGGTGGTGCAGCTGAGCGCCTTTGAAGGACAGTCCTATCAGGTGCAGCAGACGGTGTACCAGGTGCAGAGCGCCATGGGCGGCAGCGGCTGGGTGACGAATTTCTATCCCAACGCCGCCAATGCCGGCGTGGTGGAGATCCTCATGCGGTAGCCCGTGCCGCGACGGCAGCGTTTTTACAAAAAATAAAAATGCAGGGTTGACAAGCAGCGTGTTTTCTGCTACAATCTACCTTGCGTTTGCGGGCGTAGCTCATCTGGTAGAGCGCGACCTTGCCAAGGTCGAGGTAGCGAGT
>ENA-OYFF01000084-OYFF01000084.1-human-gut-metagenome-genome-assembly--contig:-NODE-84-length-19089-cov-5.288799_pt1 | contig 19089 bp, 19 predicted proteins | sample MGYA00243649_ERZ652939 | MGnify/ENA primary metagenome ERZ652939 (study PRJEB26926, sample SAMN06165315) | human gut metagenome | biome: ENVO:00009003; feature: ENVO:2100002; material: ENVO:00002003... | reverse complement strand
AGCTTCGTCGGCAGCGTCAGATGTGTATAAGAGACAGGAAGAGAGCTGCTGCGAGCCTGATCGGAAACAAAGAAAGGCACGAAAAACGTAAAGTCGCTAAGAGAGCATGACGGCAAAAGGGAGGAATCATTATGGCAAAGGTAAAACGCGGAAAGGTGGTACGCTATAATAAGTGGGGGTATATTTTCCTGATCCCCTTTGTAGTAGTGTATGTATTATTCCAGTTGATCCCGTTGTTCAGGACATTTTATTACAGCTTTTTTGAAAATTACCGTTCCGGACTGACACAGATCGGACCGAATTTCATCGGATTTGGTAACTATGCAAAGCTGTTGTCCAATCCGGACCTGTGGATGTACACCAAGAATACATTGATCATGTGGATACTGGGATTTGTACCGCAGATCATCATATCTCTGCTTCTGGGTGCATGGTTCTCGGATCCCAGCCTTAGATTAAAGGGACAGAGATTCTTCAAGACAGTGATCTATCTGCCGAACCTGATCATGGCTTCCGCATTTGCAATGTTGTTCTTCACGCTGTTTTCTGATGGTGGTCCTATCAATGAAATGCTGATGCAGATCGGAATCTTAAAAGAGCCATATCAGTTCCTTACAAACGTATGGAGTACCAGAGGTCTGGTAGCATTGATGAACTTCCTGATGTGGTTTGGTAATACAACGATCCTCCTGATGGCAGGTATGATGGGTATCGATACTTCCCTCTTCGAGGCAGCCGAGGTAGACGGAGCAACCTCTACCCAGGTATTCTTCAAGATTACATTACCTTTGTTGAAGCCGATTCTGATCTACGTAATGATCACATCCCTGATCGGTGGTCTGCAGATGTTCGATGTACCTCAGATTCTGACCAACGGTAAGGGCGATCCTATGAGATCCAGCATGACCCTGATCATGTACCTGAACAACCATTTGTACAGTAAGAACTACGGAATGAGTGGTGCGTTGTCTGTAATGTTGTTCATTATCACAGGTATCCTGAGCTTGATCGTATTTAAGTTCTCGAACGGCAAACAGGATAAGTAGGAGGTGGCAGAAATGTTGAGCGTAGAAACAAACGAGACAAAAAAAGGTCTGGGCATTCATGCCAGAAGAGCACTTGCATATATCGTACTGGTTATTATGAGTTTTCTCTGCCTGTTCTGGTTCTATATACTGTTTGTAAATGCAACCAGATCCAAAGGCGAGCTGACACAGGGATTTACCCTGTTGCCCAGCACACATCTGATCCAGAACTGGAAGGGTGTCATGGCAGGAACCCTGCCGGTAGTCAGGGGTATGATCAACAGCCTTGTAGTAGCAACCTGCAGTGCTGTGCTGTGTACCTACTTCTCTACCATGACCGCATATGCGATCCATGTATATGATTTTAAGTTAAAGAAGTTCATGTTTACCTTTATCCTGGCAATCATGACCATTCCTACCCAGGTTACCGCACTCGGATTTATCCAGTTGGTAGCTGATATGAAGCTGGAGGATAACTTTATCCCCCTGATCATCCCGGCAATCGCAGCACCTGCTACTTTCTTCTATATGAAGCAGTACATGGAAAGTGCATTGCCCCTGTCTCTGGTAGAGGCAGCCAGAATCGATGGTTCCGGTGAGTTCCGTACATTTAATTCCATCGTATTGCCGCTGATGAAGCCGGCAATCGCAGTACAGGCGATCTTCACTTTCGTAGCGAACTGGAATAACTACTTCACACCGGCACTGGTTCTGCATGATGACAAGATGAAGACATTACCTATCCTGATCGCTCAGCTGCGTTCCGCAGACTTCCTGAAGTTTGATATGGGTCAGGTGTATGTAACGATTGCATTCTCTATCTTCCCTGTTATCATCGTATACCTGTTCCTTTCCAAGTACATTGTCCAGGGCGTGGCAATGGGAAGCGTCAAGGGTTAATATTTCGCCAACAACATTCAATACATAAATCTCTCCTGAAAAGCGGCACTCTTCCCCGGAGTGGCGCTTTTCGCTTGCAAAAAAACGGGGAAACAGGTATAAAATAAAGATAAGGGTGAACATGTATTTTGGATGAAAATGTCAGATACAGCGGTAAAGGACATTCGTATAGAAACGGAAGAAAGAGGTAATTGCCATGCAGATGTATGAGGTGACAGCGCTGGCACCGGAAGGACCGGAGGAAGTCTATCAGGCGATGGTGTTTGCAGAGGATGAAGATGATGCCTTGAACCAGCTGGAGGAACAGCTGAAAGAGCAGAAGATTGCCCATGGAATGTGCATGGCGGAAGAAGTGTAGTGTGAAGTGTGAAAAGAACTTCTGATCACTCAGAGCAAAGGCTCTTTCGTGAAGAAGTTCTAAGTTTCACACGCAAATTTGCGCCAATGCGCAAACTTTGCAGGTTATGGAAGGATGTGAGTGTTGCAAATGGAAAATTCCTATCGTTTTTTTGAAAATAAGAACTGTAAATATTTCCCCTGTCATAAGGGCCTTACGGAGTTCAACTGCCTGTTCTGTTACTGCCCTATGTACCGCCTAGAGCACTGCCCAGGGAATCCCCGGTATTTCAAGAAAAACGGCAGACGGATCAAGGACTGCTCAGACTGCACCTTCCCACATGATCCGGAGCATTATGATACGATCATGCAGATCCTGCGGGAGACGTAACACATTTTTCTAAAACGAAAAGCCGATAGTCTGTTTTCACAGATTATCGGCTTTTTTTATGCGCGGAGACGGTGGGATTTGAACCCACGTGCCCGAGAAGGGCTAACGCATTTCGAGTGCGCCCCGTTATGACCACTTCGATACGTCTCCAAAAGATTACAACGTAGATTATTTTATCTGAAAAATGCCGGTTTGGCAAGGGGAGAAACGAAAAAACCTTTTGTAATGAGATTGTTACTGCCTACGTGATAATAAGGTTGAAAGCGGTAGTTATAAAAAAAGATGTTGACAGAACAACATCTAAGTAGTATATTGCAAATAAATACTTTGATAATCAAAGTATTCGCAGGGCAATGCTGTACGATATAGCGAAGCCAAAGCAATTGTGCCGAAGAGAACAAAGCGGCAAAGACAGAATATTAAAAAAGAATGCATAAGGAGAGCAAAAACATGTTAGAAAAAGTAGCAGCTATCATCAGAGAACAGTTAAACCAGGAGAATGTAGAGATCACAGAGGCAACCCGTTTCAAGGAGGATCTGGAAGTGGACTCCCTGGATCTGTTTGAGCTGGTAATGGCATTTGAAGAGGAATATGGTGTGTCCATTCCTTCCGAGGAATTGGAAAATATGGCAACAGTAGGTGATGTTATCAGATATATTCAGGAGCAGGCGTAAGAACTGCATATCGTGGGATTATCATCCCACTTTTATGCTCATATCGGGGCGGGTCAAAAGGTCTTTCACCCACTTATGAGCAAGCTCATGTGGGCTTAGACCTTTTGACCCTGGTATCATCAGAATATGTAATATAACGCAGAACGACGAGAAGGATCAGAAAGACAATGAGAACAAAGATCACGGAACTTCTACAAATCGAATATCCCATTTTCCAGGGCGGCATGGCATGGGTGGCGGAACATAAGCTGGCGGCAGCGGTATCGAATGCCGGAGGCTTAGGCATCATCGGTGCCGCTTCCGCTCCGCCTGAGGTCGTCCGGGAAGAAATCCGCAAATGCAAAGAGCTGACCGACAAGCCCTTCGGCGTGAATATCATGCTACTCAATCCCAACGCAGAGGAAGTAGCGAAGATCGTTGTGGAAGAAGGAGTACAAGCGGTAACGACAGGTGCGGGAAACCCCGGAAAATTCATGGAGCTGTGGAAAAATGCCAGAGTGAAGGTCATCCCGGTGGTGGCAAGTGTAGCTATGGCGAAGATGATGGAGCGGGCAGGAGCAGACGCCGTAGTGGCGGAAGGCATGGAGAGCGGCGGACATATCGGTTCCACCACAACCATGGCACTGGTGCCGCAGGTGGTGGATGCGGTGTCTATCCCGGTGATCGCGGCCGGAGGTATCGCCGATGGCAGAGGAATGGCAGCGGCCTTCATGCTGGGAGCTGAGGGAATCCAGATGGGAACCCGGTTCGTAGCATCGAAGGAATCTATTGTCCATGAAAATTATAAGAATCAGATCATCAAGGCGAAGGATATCGATTCCGTGGTCACGGGAATGTCTACCGGACATCCGGTGCGTTCCCTGCGCAATCAGATGACCAGAGAATATCTGAAGCTGGAAAAAGAAAATGCAGACTTCATGGAGCTGGAAAAGCTGACGTTGGGATCTCTCAGGAAGGCAGTGCAGGACGGAGATACCGTAAACGGAACCCTGATGGCCGGGCAGATTGCAGGATTGATCCGCAGAGAACAGACCTGCCGTGAGATTATTGAAGAAACAGTGCAGCAGGCGCAGGAGTGCATAGCGGCACAAGGACAACATAAATAAAATATAGCGACAGGTAACCGCTGACAACAGATTTCGAACAGCGACAGGCAACGTAGTTATATGGAAAACGGTGCATTATAAAAAATGTGCTGTAACCGAGGAGAACAATAGCATCACATAGTAATAGGAGATGACAAAATGAGCAAAATCGCATATTTATTCCCGGGACAGGGATCCCAGTACATAGGAATGGGAAAAGAATTCCATGATACTTACCCGGAAGCACAGGCGGTATGGAAGCTGGCGGACAAGGTACTTCAGAATCTGTACTGGCAGGATAAGCGGGAAAAGCAGGCGGATAGCGGACATCCGTACTCTATGGAGCAGCTGACCTTTGAAGAAAATCCTTATATCAACATTACGGAATATACGCAGATCGCCATGCTGACCATGGAAGTGGCTATTCTGAAAGTATTGGAGGCAAAAGGACTGAAAGCGGAGATGGCAGCAGGCTTAAGTCTTGGAGAATATGGGGCGCTGGCTGCTGCTGGTGTGATGGAACTGCCGGACCTGTTCCGGATCATAAGGATGCGTGGTATCTATATGCAGGAGGCCTATCCGGAAGGAGGCGCCATGGCAGCGGTATTAGGACTGGACGGAGATATCGTGGCAAAAATCTGCGGACAGACAGCAAAAGAAACCGGCAAAGTCGTCTCCGTGGCAAATTATAACTGCCCGGGACAGATCGTGATCACCGGAGAGGCAGATGCAGTAGAGGCGGCATCAGAAGCGCTAAAAGAAGCAGGTGCAAAACGCTGTATCCCCTTAAAGGTCAGCGGACCGTTCCACTCGGCCCTGTTAAAAAATGCAGGAGAACAATTGGCAGAAGAACTGAAAAGCGTCAAGCTGTCAACCCCTTGGATTCCTTATGTATCCAACGTAACAGCGGATTATGTGACAGATGCGTCACAGGTTGCGGAACTGCTGAAACAACAGGTATCCAGTCCCGTACAGTTCACCCAGAGCATAGAGCGCATGATCGCGGATGGCGTGGACACGTTCATAGAGATCGGCCCGGGGAAGACACTCAGCAGTTTCGTCCGTAAAATTGACAGGAATGTCAAAGTATACAATATCGAGAAACCGGAGGATCTGGACCGGGTGATGGAGGAACTGGCATGCTGACAGGAAAAAGTCTGACAGGACAAGTTGCTATTGTCACAGGAGCATCACGGGGCATTGGAAAAGCAGTTGCACAGGCATTGGCAGCAGAAGGAGCCACGGTGATCATTAATTATAACGGCTCTGCAGAGGCGGCAGAAGCGGTGGCGACGGACATCCGAAGCCACGGAGGTATGGCGGAGACTGTGAAGTGCAATGTTACGGATTTTGCAGAGAGTGAAGCCTTTGTAAAGGCAGTAACAGGGAAATACGGCAGAGTTGATATCCTTGTCAATAACGCCGGGATCACGCGGGACAATCTGATCGTGCGGATGACGGAAGAAGAATTCAATGCAGTCCTGGATACGAACCTGAAAGGCGCATTTCACATGATCCGGCATCTGACGAAGACCTTTATGAAGCAGAGATATGGGAAAATCATCAATATCTCTTCTGTCAGTGGCATCGTCGGGAATGCCGGGCAGGCTAATTATTCCGCATCCAAGGCGGGGCTGATCGGTCTGACGAAAAGCGTAGCAAGAGAACTGGCATCCAGGAATATCTGTGTGAATGCCGTGGCACCCGGATTTATCCGGACAGATATGACAGACAAGCTGCCGGAGGCGGTACAGGATAATGCGGTCGGACAGATCCCGCTTAAGAAAATGGGAAGACCGGAGGATGTCGCACAGGCGGTTCTGTTCCTGGCAGGAAATGCCTCGGACTATATCACAGGCCAGGTGCTGTGCGTGGACGGCGGTATGGCAATGTAAAAATGGTCCGAAACAGGAAAGCAGAATAGAAAATATGTCCGCTAACGGTACAGCAGGATAGAAAATAAGTCAGGACGCGAGGGAGTATATCACGTATGGGAAAAAATAGAAGAGTTGTAATAACAGGCATGGGAGCCATCACTCCTATTGGAAACAGCGTAGAGGAATTCTGGAATAGTATCAAAGAGGGCAAGACCGGATTCGGTTCTATAACCTATTTTGATACTGCGGATTACCGTTGTAAGCTGGCGGCGGAAGTGAAGGATTTTGATCCTACACAATATATGGACAAAAAATCCGCCCGCAGAATGGAGCAGTTCTGCCAGTTCGCAGTAGCAGCTGCAGGACAGGCGATCGCAGATGCAGGTCTTATTATGGAACAGGAAGATCCGTATATGGTGGGCTGCAGTGTGGGAAGCGGCATCGGAAGCTTACAGGCCATGGAGCGGGAATATGACCGCCTGAAGGAAAAAGGTCCCGGCAGGGTAGGACCCATGCTGGTGCCTCTGATGATCTCCAACATGGCAGCAGGTAATGTCAGCATTGCCTATGGGCTGAAGGGCAAGAGTCTGAACGTTGTGACTGCCTGTGCAACCGGTACACATTCCATCGGAGAAGCATATCGTACGATCCAGTACGGTGATGCAGACGTGATGGTAGCCGGAGGAACGGAAAGTTCTATTACACCCATCGGCATTGCCGGATTTTCCGCACTGACAGCATTGTCGTTTAGTGAAGATCCTCAGAGAGCTTCTATTCCCTTCGATAAAGACCGCAATGGTTTTGTTATGGGAGAAGGCTCGGCGGTAGTGGTACTGGAAGAGCTGGAGCATGCAAAGAGACGCGGAGCAAAAATCTATGCGGAGCTGATCGGTTATGGCTGTTCTTCGGATGCTTACCATATTACCTCCCCCGCGGAGGACGGCAGCGGAGCAGCCACCGCCATGCTGAATGCCTTAAAAGACGGCGGTGTGGCGCCGGAGAAACTTAGTTATATTAATGCACACGGAACCAGCACTCATCATAATGACCTGTTTGAGACCAGAGCTATCAAACTCGCATTTGGAGAACATGCTTATGATCTGAAGATCAATTCCACCAAATCCATGGTAGGGCATCTTTTAGGAGCAGCTGGTGCAGTGGAATTCGTCACCTGCGTAAAAGAAATTCAGGAAGGCTATATCCACCGTACCGTGGGACTGCGTGAGACGGAGGAGGAACTGGATCTGAATTACTGTCGGGGCAGCTATGAAGAAGAGGTGCCTTATGCACTGACCAATTCGTTGGGCTTCGGCGGACATAATGCGAGTCTGTTGCTAAAGAAGTACATAGAATAACCGCAGCAGATGTTCAAGACACAGGATAGAAGGCAGAGCATCAACGAGGACGATTGCAGAATGCGAGGAAGTAGTTGATACGACAGCATTCGCAGAACGGAGGAACAATGTCAGTTTATAACACCCAGGAAATCATGGAGATTCTGCCCCACAGACATCCCTTTCTGCTGATCGATACTATCGAGGAGCTGGAGCCCGGTGTTCGGGCAGTGGGACGCAAAAACGTAACCTTCAATGAACCGTATTTTGCCGGACATTTTCCGGGAAATCCGGTGATGCCCGGAGTACTGATCCTGGAGGCACTTGCCCAGACCGGTGCGGTGGCAATTTTGTCTCTGCCGGAGAACCGAGGCAAGACAGCTTATTTTGCAGGGATTGACAAGGCAAAATTCAAACAGATGGTGCGCCCCGGAGACACCTTGGAACTGGAGACCACCATTATCCGCAGCAAGGGACCGGTGGGCGTCGGGGAAGCGATCGCCACAGTAAACGGAAAACTGGCGGCGAAAGCAGAACTTACCTTTGCGGTAAAATAAAAATAGTCTGTGGAAGTTTTTTATGAGTGGGACAGAGAGATAAGAGTGACGCAGAATAAGAGGTGCAAGTATGGGAAATGTAACGATAGAAACAGAGATCAAATGCCCGAAATGTAAGAAAATGATAAACAGAGACCGGGCAGCGAAAAATAAATATGTCTGTTACGAATGTGGTTATTATTTCCGGGTGAAGACCCACAACCGGATCCGCATGGTGGCAGACCGGAAAAGCTTTCAGCCTTGGTTCGAGGAGATAGAAGAGAGCAATCCACTGAAATATGAGGGCTATGAAGAAAAACTGTCGGAGGCCAGGGAAAAGTCCGGCGTGAAAGAAGCTGTGACCGTAGGTGAATGCGAGATCTACGGGGAAAAGGCTGTGATCGGCATCTGCGAATCCAAATTTATGATGGGCAGTATGGGGCATGTGGTCGGCGAGAAAGTCACCCGGGCAATTGAAAAGGCGACAGAATTGCGGCTGCCTGTATTTTTGTTCTGCTGTTCCGGCGGTGCGAGAATGCAGGAGGGAATCGTGTCACTGATGCAGATGGCAAAAACCTCCGCAGCGATCAAACGGCATGGAGAAGCAGGACTTCTCTATGCGACTATTTTGACAGATCCCACCACAGGTGGTGTAACGGCCAGCTTTGCTATGCTGGGAGATGTGATCATGGCGGAACCGGGAGCCTTGATCGGCTTCGCAGGACCGAGAGTTATTAAGCAGACTCTGGGACAGCGCCTCCCTGATGGCTTCCAGACAGCGGAATTTTTGCAGGAGCATGGTTTTGTGGACGGTATCGTCCGCCGGGAGAATCTGAAGAAGACCTTATATTTCCTGATCACGACGCATCGGTGCAGTGAGGGGAATTATGCGGATTTTAAGAAAAATTTTGACTTCCATTTTGAACCTACGGAGATCGTGAAGGAACGGTCAATACTGACACTCCCCAGAACGGCATGGGAAAAGGTCAAGACCGTCCGGAGAGTGGACAGACCGGCAGCAACCGACTATATTCCCTACATTTTCGACTATGTAGTGGAGGCTCACGGAGACCGTTATTATGGGGATGATAAAGCACTGGTAGGTGCGGTGGCATTCCTCGACGGGCAGCCGGTGACAGTGCTGGCAGATGTGAAGGGCAAGGATTTTGCGGAGTGTGCCAGACGCAATTACGGTATGCCCATGCCGGAGGGCTATCGTAAGGCACTGCGCCTGATGAAACAGGCGGAGAAATTCAACAGACCCATTATCAGCTTTGTAAATACGCCGGGAGCCTTCTGCGGCGTGGAGGCGGAGGAGAGAGGCCAGGGCGAGGCCATTGCCCGGAATCTGCTGGAGATGTCAGCCTTAAAAGTACCGGTATTGTGCATCCTTATTGGAGAAGGAGGCAGCGGCGGGGCACTGGCTACAGCGGTAGGCAATGAGGTATGGATGATGGAAAATGCCACATACTCGATCCTGTCTCCCGAAGGCTTTGCTTCTATATTATGGAAGGATGCTGACCGTGCCAGAGAAGCCAGTGAGGTCATGAATATTACATCCGAGGACCTGAAACGTCTCGGTGTGATCGAGCGGATCGTACCGGAATACGGCGGGGCAGACCAAAGTACCGTGGAGACCATCGGTGGGTATCTCAAGGAACATATCAAGGAATTCCTGCAAAAATATACCGGCATGACCGGTGAACAGATCGCGGAGGAACGTTATGAAAGGTTCCGCAAGTATTAAAGCGGTAACGAGAGGTAATGTGGGATGAAGCACGGAAAAATGATCCTGGGGGAATTACATGCAGATATTCCCGTGATCCAGGGAGGCATGGGTGTGGGGATCAGCCTGTCCGGTCTGGCGGGAGCAGTGGCGGCTGCCGGTGGGATCGGCATCATTTCTACTGCCCAGATCGGTTTCCGGGAGCCGGATTTTGACAGAGATCCCATCGCCTGTAATCTGCGTACTATCGGAAAAGAAATAGAACAAGCAAGACAGATCGCGAGAGGCGGTATCGTCGGTGTCAACATCATGGTGGCAACACAACGCTACGAGGATTATGTCAGGGCAGCAGTGCTGGCAGGTACCGACTGTATTATCTCCGGTGCCGGACTGCCGTTAGATCTGCCCGGAATCGTGGCAGAGACGGAGGATAGGATGCCCGGGCGCAGCCATCGGACGATGTTAGCGCCGATCGTGTCGAGCACCCGTGCCCTGTCGGTCGTCACGAAATACTGGATGAAAAAATACGACAGAAAGCCGGACTTTCTCGTGGCGGAGGGACCGTTGGCAGGAGGGCATCTGGGATTTAAAAAAGAAGAACTGGATGCATATACACCGCAGACATATGAGAAGGAACTTACAGCAATGATCCGGCAGGCGGCAGAACTGGGGATCCCTCTGATCGCTGCGGGCGGAATCTACACCGGTGAGGACAAAGAACACTGCATGTCGTTGGGGGCTGCGGGGGTACAGATGGGTACCCGGTTCGTGACCACACGGGAATGTGATGCGGCGGATGCATACAAGCAGGCATATCTCAGCGCACGGAAAGAAGACATTGTCATTGTGAAAAGCCCGGTGGGAATGCCCGGCAGAGCCATACAGAATGCTTTTCTGGAAAAAGTGGCAGCCGGAGAACGGTTTATGACCGGATGCAGACATTGCATTAAGACCTGCGACCCGAAGACGGCGCCCTATTGCATCACCAGAGCGTTGATCAATGCGGCAACGGGAGATGTGGATAACGGACTGCTGTTCTGTGGCAGCAATGCCTGGAGGGCGCAGAAAATAGAAAGAACAGTGGATATCATGGAGGAAATGGCGTGAGGACCATAAGAATCACCGGAACCGGAAGTGCACTTCCGGGAAGGATTGTTACAAATAAAGAATTGGAGCAGATGGTGGAAACCTCGGATGAATGGATCCGGGAGAGAACCGGTATCCGTGAGCGTCATGTGTCTGTGGGGGAGACAGTTGTGACGCTTGCGTCAGAAGCAGCCCGTAAAGCGCTGGAACAGGCAGGAAAAAGAACAGAAGAGATTGACCTGATCCTGGTGGCAACCTGTTCTCCGGAGCAGTATCTGCCCTGCTGTGCATGCCAGGTGCAGGCGGACATCGGCGCAGTGAATGCACTGGCTTTTGATGTGAATGCGGCCTGTTCCGGATTTTTATTTGCCCTGAATACTGCGGATGCTTATCTGCGGACGGGACTTGCGGAAAATGCGCTGGTTATCGGCAGCGAAGTGTTGTCCAAGCTGGTGGACTGGACGGACCGGGGCAGCTGTATCCTGTTTGGAGACGGTGCGGGTGCGGTAGTCGTGGAGCGATGCGAGGCGTCACCTGGCATTCTGGGCCGAGCACTGCACTCCGACGGCACCGGTGGCGGAGTCCTGCAATGCGGAGCGAGAGAACTGACAACCCCATATGCAAGGACTTCAGCGGCAAAAACGGATCAAAAACAGCAGACGGATGACAGAGAACATTATATTCAGATGGATGGACAGGAAGTGTACCGGTTCGCCACCAGACGGGTGCCGCAATGCATTGAGGAAGCGTTGTCGGATGCCGGACTTGCTGTGCCGGATATTGACCTGTTCGTACTGCATCAGGCCAACGCACGTATTATTGATGCAGTGGCGAAACGCCTTCATGCGGATCGCGAAAAATTTCCTACAAATCTGGAGAGGGTAGGCAATCTGTCCTCTGCCTCCATTCCGGTGCTTCTGGATGAACTACACAAGCAGGGAAAGCTACACCGCGGTGACCGCATCGTTCTGGCGGGATTTGGCGCCGGGCTTACGATTGGGGCTTGCGTGATGACCTGGTAGACGGTATACTGATAACGACTAAGGACACGACAACGGCATGGACGCGGTCCGGTAGACAGGAAGCCTGCGGTCTGGGAGCATTGCCGGTATACCAGAGAAACATTTATTGGGAAAACTATGGAAAAAAGCAACAACCGGGTACTGAATGAATTGCTGGTGAATCTGTTCCATAACGTGATGGATGCAGAGGCAAAGGCGGTCATAACAGAAGAATTCAAGGATATTACGAATAATGACATGCACATTCTGGAGGCTATCGGTATCGAGGAACCAAAGAGTATGTCCCGGATCGCGGGGGAACTCCACGTCACTGTGGGAACCCTGACCACGAATATGAACAGTCTGGAGAAAAAAGGCTACCTGGAGCGTAACCGCAGCACACAGGACAAACGTGTGGTGCTGGTGAGCCTGACAGAGAAGGGGCGGAAAGCCTTTTTCCATCATAGAGATTTCCACAGGAAAATGATCCATACGATCATTCGGGATCTGGATGAGGAAGAAATGCAGACATTGATCAAATGTCTGGGAAAACTGGATATATTTTTCAGAGATGGCAATGCAGAGTGACCGGAGAGTTCCGGTTACTCTTTTTTGTTTGCAGGACATCGAAATCTTTCGGAAATTACAACAAACTATTTTCAGATGAAAACAAATGTATTAAAATAGAAATAGCGATTCAAAATGTTGGATAGTTATAGTAGACGCAAGAGAAAATAGTGAAATATAGAAACGGAGGATCCTACGATGAAGAGAATCGGAATGTTAACGAGCGGTGGTGACTGCCAGGCCCTGAACGCAGCCATGAGAGGCGTGGTGAAGACCCTGGCGAACGGCAAGGAAGAGGTTGAAATCTATGGTTTTCTGGACGGTTACAGAGGACTGATCTACGGTAATTTCCGCATGCTGACAGACAAGGATTTCTCCGGCATCCTTACCAAGGGCGGCACGATCCTGGGAACCTCCCGGACCCCGTTCAAGACGATCCAGGATCCGGATCCCAACGGGCTGAACAAAGTGGAAGCCATGAAGCAGAACTATTACAAGCTGCAGCTGGACTGCCTTGTAATTCTCGGTGGTAACGGCACCCACAAGACTGCGAACCTGTTGCGCAAGGAAGGTCTGAATATCGTAACGCTGCCTAAGACCATTGACAATGATCTGTGGGGCACCGATATGACCTTCGGTTTCCAGAGTGCAGTGGATATTGCAACGGATGCTATCGACTGCATCCACACCACAGCGGCTTCCCATGGCAGAGTATTTATCGTGGAAGTGATGGGACATAAGGTAGGATGGCTTACCCTGAATGCAGGCATGGCCGGTGGCGCGGATATCATTTTGATTCCCGAGATTCCTTATGATATCGATAAGGTGATCGAGAAAATTGAAGACAGAGACAAAAAAGGTTGCCGTTTTACCATCATCGCGGTAGCTGAGGGTGCTATCTCCAAAGAGGATGCAGCCCTTCCGAAAAAAGATTACAAGAAAAAGATGGAAAAATATCCGTTCCCTTCCGTATCCTATGAAGTGGCTGCGCAGATTCAGGAGAAGACCGGCAGAGAAGTACGTGTCACCGTACCTGGTCATATGCAGAGAGGCGGAAGCCCCTGCCCTTACGACAGAGTATTCGCCAGCCGTCTGGGCTCCGAGGCAGGCAAGCTGATCCTGGACAACCAGTACGGCTTCATGGTAGGCTATAAGAACCGTGAGATCGTAAGAGTTCCGTTAGAGGATGTAGCGGGCAAGCTTAAGACCGTGGATCCTGATGCCACCATCGTACAGGAGGCGAAGATGCTGGGCATCTGCTTTGGCGATTAAGAAAGTCTTCACGGCAGAACAAAGTTAGGAAGAGAGAAAACACATGTCATATACAGCGCTATACCGGAAGTTTCGTCCGGATGCTTTTTCCGATGTCAAAGGTCAGGATCATATCGTGACCACACTGAAGAATCAGCTACGGGCGAACCGGATCGGCCATGCGTATCTGTTCACCGGAACGAGAGGTACCGGTAAAACTACGGTGGCGAAGATTTTTGCGAAAACAGTGAATTGCGAACACCCCACAGAGGACGGCCCCTGTGGGGAATGCCGTATTTGTAAGGCCATTGCGGCGGGAGCCAGCATGAATGTCATCGAGATCGACGCGGCTTCCAACAACGGTGTGGACAATATCCGTGAGATCATCGACGAGGTATCCTATTCCCCGGCGGAGGGAAAATACAAGGTCTACATCATCGACGAGGTGCATATGCTCTCCCCCGGAGCTTTCAACGCATTGTTAAAAACTCTGGAAGAACCGCCCTCTTATGTTATTTTTATTCTGGCGACCACAGAGGTGCACAAGATCCCCATTACGATCCTGTCCCGTTGCCAGAGATATGATTTTAAACGAATCTCCATTGATACCATCACGGATCGCATGAAGGAACTGATGGACACGGAGCAGGTACAGGTGGAGGACAGAGCTCTGCGCTACATTGCGAAAGTAGCGGACGGTTCCATGCGTGATGCGCTAAGCCTTCTGGATCAGTGTATTGCATTCCATCTGGGCAAGGAGCTGACCTACGATATGACCCTGGATGTGTTGGGGGCAGTAGATACGGAAGTGTTCAGCAGATTGCTGCGCTTCGTCATGGACCGGAATGTGTTAGGATGCATTGAACTGTTGGAAGAGATTGTCATGCAGGGCAGAGAACTGGTACAGTTCGTCACAGACTTTACCTGGTATCTGCGGAATCTGATGCTGGTACAGACAGCGGATAATCTGGAGGATGTCATAGATATGTCCACGGATAATCTGGCGAATCTGAAGGAAGAAGCTTCCATGCTTTCCATGGATCAGATCATCCGCTATATCCATATTTTCTCCGAACTGTCCGGACAGATCCGCTATGCGGCGCAGAAGCGTATCCTGGTAGAGATCGCGCTGATCAAGCTGTGCAAGCCGGAGATGGAGACAGATCAGGAAGCTGTCCTGGATCGTATCCGTCAGGTAGAGGAAAAAGTGGAAAACGGCATTGTCGTTACAGCACAAATGCCTGCCGGAGCTCTCGGAGTACAAGGGGGAGCACCGGGTGGCGCGGCGAGACCCAAGCCGGAGCTGCCCAAGGCTATCCCCGAGGATGTACAGGAGATCGTGCGGAAATGGCCATCTATCGTAGGCAATGCGGAGAATCCCATGAAGATGTATCTGAAAAATGCCAGATTGAGCCTGGGCGGAGACAATAAGCTCATGGTGGTGCTGGAGGACGGACTGGCTTCCGATTATTTCAAAGGAGAAGCCCACGAGCAGAATAAGCAGCAGCTGGAGGCTTTATTGTCCGACTTTTCCGGCAAGGAGATCGAAGTGACGATCCAGACGGTGGAAAGTAACCGCCAGTTCGAGGACAATTACGTAGATCTTGGCAAGGTCATTAACATGGAGATAGACGAAGAGGAGTGATCCTGCGTGAATTTAGGATTGCGACAGGCTTGCAGATAAGGTAAGATATAATAATAACTCACTCGCAGGACGATAGTCCGAAATGCGATATATTATGATTTCGAGAATGCGTAGCACGGAGAAATCAATCATAAATGATATGGAGGAACAGTAACATGGCAAAAAGAGGTGGATTCCCCGGAGGCGCAATGCCCGGTAATATGAACAATCTGATGAAGCAGGCACAGAGAATGCAGCGTCAGATGGAAGAGGGACAGAAGGAATTAGAGACCAAGGAGTTCTCTGCATCCGCAGGCGGCGGAGCTGTGGAAGTGACCATCAACGGTAAAAAAGAGATCACATCCATCAAACTGGCAGAGGAGATCGTGGATCCCGAGGATATCGAGACATTACAGGATGCTATCGTGGCAGCAGCCAACGAGGCACTGCGCAAGGCTGACGAAGCCAATGCAGAGCTCATGGGCAAAATGACCGGAGGCTTAGGAGGATTTCCTTTCTAATGGAACTTTACAGCGGACAGATCAATAAATTAATAGATGAACTGGCAGCCCTGCCCGGGATTGGCAGTAAGTCCGCACAACGACTGGCTTTTCACCTGATCAATATGCCGAAGGACCGTGTGGACAGACTGGCGAATGTCATGATCGAGGCCAGAGCCAATGTCCGGTACTGTAAGGAGTGTTATACCCTGACGGATAAGGAAATCTGCCCGGTGTGCGCAAATCCCAGAAGAGATCATCATACGATCATGGTGGTGGAGAATACCAGAGACCTGGCAGCCTATGAGAAGACCGGCAAATACGAAGGTGTGTATCATGTCCTGCATGGTGCCATCTCTCCCATGCTGGGCGTGGGACCCGGTGATATCAAGCTGAAGGAACTGATGGAACGCCTGCAGGGAGATGTGCAGGAAGTGATCATTGCGACCAATTCCAGCCTGGAGGGCGAGACTACGGCAATGTATATCAGTAAATTGATCAAACCGACCGGGATCAAGGTGACCAGAATTGCCAGCGGAGTGCCCGTGGGTGGTGATCTGGAATATATCGATGAGGTAACATTGCTCCGTGCCTTAGAAGGCAGAGTGGAGTTATAAGCAGCAGAGAAAATGTATAAATGTGGGAGGAGAAGACAATGGCAGTAACAAAAAGTGTATTTGGGAAAAGCCCCGAAGGGAGAGAGATCTCTCTGTATACCCTGAGCAACAGCAAGGGAATGCAGGCAAAGGTAACAGATCTCGGTGCGAATCTGGTAGGAATCCTGGTACCGGATGCGCAAGGTGTGACAGCTGATGTGACACTGGGCTTTGACAGCGTGGACCGTTATTATAAGAATTACAGCTTCTTCGGTGCAGTGATCGGACCCTGTGCGAACCGTACCGCAGGGGCAGCATATACATTAGACGGTGTGGATTATCGGATGGATCAAAATGACGGACCCAACAACCTGCACACACATATTGAGCTGGGATTCCATAAGAGAATCTGGGATGCGGTACCGGGAGAGAACAGTGTCACCTTTTCTCTGGAGGACGAGGATGGATATCTGGGATTCCCCGGACATAAAAAGGTGTCCGTAACCTATTCCCTGGACGAGGAGAATGCCTTAAGACTGCATTATCATGCGTCCAGTGACAAACGGACTATTTTTAATCTGACCAATCATTCCTATTTTAATCTGGACGGACAAGGTACCGGCAGAATTGAGGACCATGAATTATGGTTGGGAGCTTCCCATTTCACACCTGTGGTACCGGGATCCATTCCTACCGGTGAGATCTGCGCAGTGGTAGGTACACCCATGGATTTCACACAGCCGAAGAAGATCGGAAGAGATATTGAAGCAGACTTTGAACAGTTAAAACTGACAGGTGGCTATGATCATAATTTCTGCATTGATGACTGGGATGGCAGCCTGAAACATATTGCGACTGCGAAAGGACCGAAGAGCGGCAGAGTGATGAAGGTATATACCACATTGCCCGGCGTACAGTTCTATGCGGGCAACTTTATCGCACCGGAAGAGGGCAAAGCAGGCGCAGTCTATGACAATAGAACCGGATTTGCTCTGGAGACCCAGTATTATCCGGATACCATTCATCATGAGAACTTCCCTTCTTATATCTTTGGTGGGGAAAATGGTGATTATGATTCTGTGACCGTATACAAATTCGAGTAAATAAATAGTTATGCAAACTTTGTCGAAGTGTTTTTTTAAGGACGCGACAAAGAACGCTAAAATACCTCCTGTGCGGATGCTATAGTTAGTGATAACTGATAGAAACGGCATGGGAGGTGTTTTTTGTATGGAATTACCGAAAAATATAACACAGATCGGAGAGGCGGACAAGCACTGCAGAGTCTATGTGGAAGATTATGTGGTATCTTACATAAAACAAATGAATGGGATGGCACAGAACAAAGACATTGCCATTGCGCTGTATGGCAGACGGACAACGGAGAATGGTGTGGCTTATCTGTTCGCCTATGGTTCGGCGAAACTGAATTTTCTGCAGAAACCGGTACGGCACTTGTCCCAGGCACAGGAGCAGGAGATTGAGAAGCTGCGGAAGAAGTATTTTCCGGAAATGACATTTTTAGGATATCAGATCCTGAATGGCGAGATGGTGGAAGGCTTCCGGATCTGTGAGCAGGAGATCTGCCGGTATGTGGCAGGTTATGCACAATTTTATGAAAAAAATGACAGCATGCTGGCGTATATGCTGGAGAACCGGGGAGAGGAAGCGGAACCGGAGAAACTAGATCAGGAAAAATATGAGGTCGTAAAGAAGCGGCAGGAAGAACGCAGACAGAGACAGGAAAGCGGACATGCCGGGCGTGTCGAATATACCGGACGAGCGGAACATAGGGATAATATTATTCCCATGCCTACGGAGGGACTGCACCGGATGAAGATGGCAGCCACGGGAGTGTTCGTACTGCTGTGCGTTATGGCACTGGCACTGATGCGGCAGGAAAACACCGGGGAATCCCTGGAGGAGACGGCCAGGCAGGCGATGAGTAGTCTCATGGAGCAGAAATTACCGGATGCGGTGGAGGAACAGAACCAGGTCAGTACACTCGTGGCAGAGGACAAGCTGGAAGCTGCACTGCGGCAGGAAAACAATGCCATGGCAGAGAACGCGACAGCTACAGCGGAGACCACTGTGCCGGAGACGGAGGAGACCGAAGCTGCTGTGGAAGACACAACAGAGGTAACAGAAGAACCGCAGCCGACACCGACACCGGAACCGACACCTGAAGTGACAGTGGAATCGGAAACACCACAGACACAGGCAGCTGTGGCACAGCCGACGGCTTATACGATCAAGAAAGGTGACACATTGATCGGTATCTCTTTACGCAATTACGGAAGCAATACAAAAGTGTCGGAAATCTGTGCACTGAATGGAATCACAGATCCGGATGACATCAAAATCGGACAGGAAATCCTTCTGCCGTAAAAAATTTATTTTCAAAAGGTAAGATTATGGTATACTGTTAATGTTACACAATGGTAGGATATAAGGATGTCGGGGTCAAAAGCCCCCGACTTTGATGCCTACGGATTGCTTCGTGCTACGCACTCCCACAATCCACCCCAATATTCGCATATCGTGGGATTATCATCCCACTTTTATGCTCATATCGGGGC
>ENA-OYFF01000074-OYFF01000074.1-human-gut-metagenome-genome-assembly--contig:-NODE-74-length-20668-cov-6.535099_pt1 | contig 20668 bp, 18 predicted proteins | sample MGYA00243649_ERZ652939 | MGnify/ENA primary metagenome ERZ652939 (study PRJEB26926, sample SAMN06165315) | human gut metagenome | biome: ENVO:00009003; feature: ENVO:2100002; material: ENVO:00002003... | reverse complement strand
AGATGTGCGGCGTATTATGCCGCCGGTACCGGCGGCATAATACGCCGCACATCTTTCTCCATGGTATCCCCCGCCGTGGGCACAAAGCCCAGCCGCGCGAAGAACAGCCGCAGCCCCTTGTCCGGGCAGTCCACCCGCAGGATATCCCTCCCCCGCCGCAGGCAGGCGTCAACAGCCTGCCCCATGGGCGGGATACCCAGGCCCTTCCCTCGCCATTGCGGAGTCAGGCCGTACCAGCTCAGCCGCAGGGCGTCCCCCTCGTCGGACAGGCTGAAGGCTCCGATCAGCGCCTCGCCGTACCACACGCCGGTAGCCTCGCCCCCGGCGGGCATACCCAGCGCCGCCCGCTTCTCCTCCGGCAGCGGGCCGTAGCCCTCGCCGGACTCCACCATGTTCTTCTCCTTCCACCAGCTCTGCCTGGCAAAGGTGGACAGTCCCCGTTCCGTCAGATGGCTGTTGTCGTCCCGGTATACCACCCGGAACGTCCCGTTCTCCCATTCCAGCAGCGACACGGCGGTGTTGTCCCCGTGGGGCGTCTGCCCCACCTCCGCCAGCGTCTGCCCCTGCAAAACGCCCAGCACGGTCCGCAGCGCCATCCCATGGGAAAATACCGCTGCGGTGCCGCCCTCATGGGCCCGGGCCACGCGCTCCAGCGCCGGGATAAACCGGTCCACCACCTGCTGTGCCGTCTCGGCCCCCGGCACACGCCACAGGTCGGCCCGCCGGTTGAAGTTGTACATCTCCTCCGGGTATTTCACGTTCAGCTCATGCCAGGTGTGGTCCTCCCACTCCCCCATGCAGATCTCCCGGAACGCCGGCTCCAGATGCAGCGGCAGGGCCTTGGGCAGCCAGATGGCCCGTGCGGTGATCTGCGTCCGGTACAGGTCGCTGCTGTACACCGCGTCGATATCCACCTCCCGGAACCTCTCCCGCAGAGCGTCGATCTGCTGATACCCCCGGTAGTTGGTGATCAGCCCGTTGCAGTGGCCGTGCGCGACGCGGTACAGGTTTCCCTCCGCCTCCGCGTGGCGGATCAGATACAGCCGCGTCATACCACCGTCACCCACTGCTTCCACGCGCGGACCGCCTCCTCGACCGCCGCCGCCGGCTCCGCCGCGTACTGCAAAGCACTGTCTGCCGCCAGCGCCCCGTGACCCATATCGTCAAAGGCCGGCAGCGCATTCTCCCCGTCGCAGTCCTCCAGCAGCAAAAACGCCCCCGGACATACTCTCCGCACGTCCCTCACATCCAGACTGTACCCCGTGGACACAGCCAGCGCTGCACCCCGGCGTGCCATCTGCTCCGCCACGGACAGCCACAGCGCCCGGTCGCCGGCCACCAGACTCTGCACCTGTCCGCCAGTCCGTACCGCCGCGATGGGCAGCATCTCCCCAGCCTCCAGGCACCCGCTTCCGCCGTAGGGGCACACCGTCACGGCGTCCGCCCCGTACCCGGCCCAGCACTCCGGCTCCGCGGTGTTCATATCCAGTATCACATACAGTTCCTTGGCATGGGCCGCGCTGACAAGGTTCGCCAGCACGTCCGCCCCCATCATCCCGTGACGCAGATACGCTCCGCCCCGCAGCACCACCGCGGGCAGCTTTCCCGCCGCCGCGTCCAGCAGCGTCGTGCCGTGATACCGCAGCGCCTCCGCCTGGGCCATGGGCGTGTCGCCGAACATATCGATAAAGTTCTTCACAAACTTCCCATTCAGCTTCTCCGCCTCCGGCGCCAGCGTCAGCGCCAACGGTGTTTTTTTCTCGCGGATACGCCGCTGCAATTCCAAATCAAACATCATGTTCTCCTTTTTTACCTTTGCGCTCCCATATACACGCGCTAAGAGCACGCAAAATGACAAATGGCATATAAATAGTGTATAGATAACCTATAAACAACATCTACGCAAGTGTCTGACATCGTCTCATGGTATTATACCAATTCCGCCCCCGCTTGGCAAGAAACACCGCCGTCTTTTTCGCATTTTTTCACCTCTGCCGGGCATACTGTACACAGGCCGATAAAGGATAAAAATGCAACGAAAAAGAGGTGAACACGATGAAAACGTGTACTTTCCTCAAGGGAATGGTCGCCGGCATGGCTGTCGGCGTCCTGCTGGACAACGCCCTTCGTCCCTCGCCCAAGTTCCGCAAGACCCAGGCGGGCAAAACCCTCCACCGCCTGACCTGCGCCCTTGACGACGCCGTGGACGAGGTCTGCTCCAAGCTGCAATAACCGCGGTATCGCATCCGGGCGGTGTATGGTTATGTAAACCATACACCGCCCTATAATCAGCAGATTTCCATTGTTCAAAATTACACATTATGTTAACTTAGATATTTGCTGTCAATTCCACAACTCACCCCGAAAATTCCATCTTGACAAACCTGGTATTTTTGGTATAATAGTCCATGCTGTTTGTCAGCGAATCGAATATGCAGTGGTATCGAAGAGGTCATAACGAGCACGACTGGAAATCGTGTTGTCGTCAAAAGCGGCACGAGGGTTCGAATCCCTCCCACTGCGCCATATTAACGAAACGGTATAGATGCGTCTGGCGAAAAGTCAGGCGCATCAACCGTTTCCGGGCTTTTTCGAGCCCGGATTTCTTCTTTTGAACCATAGATTTTTATGGAGGTTTCGGAGCAACTGACTGGATTTGAACTGGAGGATCTCAAGTTCTGGACAGTTTCCAACCTCCAGCGCCCTTTTAGAGAGGACTTTTCTCTCAAAAAAAGCGGCATCATCGCAGAAAAAGAATCACAAATATTTGGGTGAACTGCTCCCTGTCAAGTAGACAAAGCAAGAAATAAAAACTATGCAGAGGATTCTATAACATGTAGGATTCTCTGCGTTATTATTTTGCTGAAGCTGCGATGAATTCCGCCGGTGTCATACAGCCAAGCTTTTTCTGGTACCTGTCATTGTTATAAAAGTCAATATATGCGCAGATCGTCTTCCGCAGAGTTTCGTAATCCTCGAAATGATAGAGGTAATACATTTCTGTTTTTAGGATGCCCCAGAATCCCTCCATTGGGGCGTTATCAAGGCAGCGTCCCACGCGGGACATACTCTGGCATACGCCGGCGCGTTTCATTTCTTTTCGGAAGGAACGACTGGTATATTGGACGCCCCGGTCGCTGTGCAGCAGCGGTTTTGCGTCCGGATATTTCTGAAACGCCTGCTCGAAGGTGTCCAGCACAAGAGGTGTATTATTGCGGCGGCTCAGAGAGAACGCAACGATATTCCTTCCGTACAGATCCAGCACAGCACTCAGGTATGCCTTGCTGCCAGAGCCGTATTTGAGTTCTGTTATGTCAGTCACCCATTTCTCATTCTGCCGGTCAGACGAAAACTCCCTGTTCAAAATATTTTCCGCGGTGTATTCCGCCGGGGTCTTCTTCTGATACCGCCGCTTTTTCTTCCTGCATACAGACCGCAGTCCAAGCACGCGCATAAGACGGTAGATCCGTTTCAAGTTGCACTTTAGCCCATAGCGGCGTTCCAAAATGATCTTCATCTGCCGGTATCCGGGAATACCGCGCTGGGCCTGATAAATCTCGGTAATGAGCCCGGCCAGTTTCTCGTCCTCCGTTTGCTTTTGGCTCACGGCGCGGTTGAGCCATTTATAATATCCGGCCTTGCTGACGCCTACCGCAGCGCAGAGCTTATAAACAGGCCATCTGTGTTCCTCGTGCAATTCTTTGATGGCCTGATACGCGGCAGCCTGCCGCACGCCGCTGAGATCCGGCGAACCGCGGCCTTGGCGTCGGTACTGCTGAAGCTTCCGATGCAGCACAGCCTCCATTTCCAGCTCAAGATTGACCGCTTTGAGATGCTTATTCTCAATGACCCAGTCGGAAAGTTCTCTGGAGCACTCCCGATCCTCTCGCAGACTGTTGAGACCCGCCGCGTGATACTTCCGCACCCACCCATAGATCTGCTGGTATGTAAATCCGAAGCGCTCTGCTGTCAGGGCGTAGTCCCTGTCATGGGCGATGCAGAATTCCACCGCCTTCTCTTTTTCTTCTCCGCTGATCCTGGCCATACATGTACCCTTCCTGGCTCCGCCCGCGGGACGGAACTCTTTTTGGCCATTATACAACGAAACCCACTTCTCAAGCTGTGTTCTCGACCGAATCTGATATTTTTTGCAGATTTCCTCTTCACTCATCCGCCCGGACAAATAGGCTTCTACCGCTTCGCGCTTGATCTCCTTGGAGTAGTGATGGTTTCCGGCCCGATGGCATAGACCTTCCGTGCCAAACATTTCATAATTTAACAGCCATTTTTGTAGTGTGCTCCGGCTCACGCCAAATCTCGCCGCGGACTGATTGAGACTTTCGGTTCCGACGAGACTGTGTTTTACCGCAATGATTTTTATTTCCGAACTCACATAATTCATTACTGACATAAGAATGCTCCCCATCTGAAGTAGTTGCAGATTTTTACTCTCTGCTTGTCTACTCTATGGGGAGCATATCAGCGAAATACGGTCAAACGCTTGGTGATATTGCGCTGGCAACCCCCGAAGGCACTACACCCGGCACATGGAGCTGGCAAACGCCGCAAACGGTGCTTGACAAAATCGGCAGCTATACGTATGATGCCAATTTTAAGCCGGATGACCCAAACTATAAGGGGGTAGTCGGTGCCGCAATCACTGTAACCGTTGGTAAAGCAGACGGCAATAACCTCAAAACGGTCGAGCTGACGCAGAAGTCCACAGACGCCTCCGAGCATACCTACACGCCGGACTGGTCCGGTCTTCCTAATGGACAGACTTGGAGCTACGGCTGCGAAAGCTCGTCCACGCTACTGATCAAAAAGGATGTTTCCGCCGAAAGTGGCAAGCTGACCTACGCAATTTCCGGCGGCAAGGCCGGTGACACCGTCACTATCACCCTGAAAGCCTCCTGCAACAACTACGAGGATTTCACCATCACCCTGACCATCACCCTGACAGAAAAGGATGATCAGCAGGCACTGAAGCTCACCGGCGGCACCACCGTGGTCTATGGTCAGACCTTGCAGCTTGGTACCAGCGGCGGCTCCGGCACCGGTGCTGTGACCTACACAATCACCGATGTCGATGGTCAAGCGACCATCGATGCCGATGGCAAGCTGACTCCTGTCAAGGTCGGCACCGTAAAGGTAAAGGCCACCAAGGCAGAGGATGCAAACTACAATGCCATCACCAGTGCGGAGGTGGAGATCACCATTACCAAGGCCACGCCCACCGGCGAGCCAAAGTACACGGAGATCACCACCAGCGGCAAAACTCTGGCGGACGCGGCGCTAACGCTGGACGGCAGCACTCTGAAGCCCAATACCGGTACGCTGGAATGGGTGGATGATAAGGGCAATGCCCGGCCCGGCGATACCAAGGTGGAGGCCAACACGAGCTACAAGTGGCGCTTTACGCCCGCCGATGCCAACTACACGACGCTGACCGGCTCCATCGAGCTGTATCACAAGTCCAGCAGCGGTGGCGGCGGTTGGTATTACACCTACCACACCATCAAGGCGACTGCCGGCGCGAATGGTTCTATCTCTCCCTCCGGCTGGACCTCTGTCCGTGAGGGCTGGGATCAGACCTTCACCATCACTCCGGATAAGGGCTACGCCGTAGCCAAGGTACTGGTGGACGGCAAGAGCGTGGGCGCAGTGATGTCCTATACCTTCAAGAACGTCACGAAGGACCACACCATCGAGGCAGTCTTCATGAAATCCAACGGCAATCCTCAGACCGGTGTATTCGTGGATGTTCCAGAGAACAGCTACTACGAGGAGGCGGTCGATTGGGCGGAGGAGAACGGCATTACACAGGGAACTGATGATACCCACTTTTCCCCGAATGATATCTGCACCCGCGCGCAGATCGTCACCTTCCTGTGGCGTGCGGCCGGTTCTCCCGCTCCAAAGAGCATGAGCAGCTTCACGGATGTTCCCGCTGACGCCTTCTATGCCAATGCTGTTGCCTGGGCTGTCGAAAACGGCATCACCAGCGGCACAGGCGAGAGTAAGTTCAGCCCCAACTCTACCTGCACCCGTGCGCAGGCGGTGACCTTCCTCTATCGTGCCTCCGGCAGCCCCGCAGTCAGCGGTAAAGCCGAGTTCAGCGATGTTTCCAGCACGGCCTTCTATGCAGACGCAGTGGCGTGGGCAGCGAAGAAGGGCATCACCACCGGCATCGGCGGTGGACTGTTCGGCTCCGACAACGATTGTACCCGCGGTCAGATCGTGACCTTCCTCTGGAGGGCCATGGCTGAGTAAATCAAGCAACTGCCAGATCATCCATTCGCTGGCATAATTCCACAACAGGCAAAGGACAGCGCGGCGGACGGTCAACAACACCGGCCTCCGCACTGTTCCTTTTTCGCCACAGGAAACTCTGTACGCCATTCACAACCAATGAGCCATGCCGCCATCCCACGCGGCAGGAGAAAACACTATGAAAAAGATCACTCGATTTCTGTTTTGCACCTTCGTCGCCATTATGCTGATGGGGACGGCGATCAGTGCCACCGCTTGCCATCAGAAAGAGGAATATCCCAGAGTACCCGAAGTGACCGAGCCACAGCCCACCGGCGAGATCATCCCCACCGTGGACCGCCAAAAGGAGCTGAAGGCCGCCAAGAAGAATAACTCCGATACCGTGGCATGGCTGTATATGCCTGGTGCCGAGGTGGACGACCCCGTGATGCAGGCAAAGGACAACGCTTACTACCTGCAAAAGGACGAGAACGGGAACTACAGCGAATGGGGCTGCTATTACGCCCACTGTGACAACCATTTGAGCAGCCGGAGCAAGCTGGACAGGAATACCGTCATCTTCGGTCACTCCGCCAGCAACTGTGACCCGGACGGACCCAAGCTCACGAAGCTCCATCGGTATATGGATGCGGACTATGTGAAGGAGAACCCGTATGTCTACCTCTCGGTGAAGGGAGAGGACATGGTCTTCCAGATCACGGCCTGCTTCATCACGGATATTGACTTTGATTACATCGCTCCAGACCCCACAGGTGAGGAGCTGACAAATTTCTTTGAGCAGGTGGCAAAGAAGAACTGGCTGGAATTTGACGGTGTAACCTTCGGAGAGGAGGACACCGTGCTGACCCTTTCCACCTGCTGCCGGAAGTACGATGAGTACAATACCGGCAACCAGCGGCTCGTCCTCATGGCGAAGCTGCTGCCGGAGGGTGCTGTAGCGCAGGACTTCACCGTGCGCCTTGCTCCAGAACCAGAGATGCCTTAAAAAGGCCAAAACGGAATACGATACCCCCCTGAAAAAGATCCGGCAGGCGTTCGACTGCAGGCGGTGCGGCGGTCATAAGGGCTGACACACCCCCTGTCCAAGCTAACGGAACAACCATCATGTCGAAAGCGGGAGAGATTGCTGTATCGCAATCTCTCTTTTTTCTGCCGTGATTTCCCGGCTTATCCGCAGGTGCCTCACTTGAACGGCAATGAAAAAACATTGGCTCAATGCCAGGACAGGCGGTTTTTATGGGGTATCCTCACATCCGCGGTACTGTCGTCGCTGCCGAATGGCAGCCTTCCTTCATTCACCTATGGCTGGGCATCGGATGCCCTGACTTTTTGCGGTCTTTTGAGGATACCCCGCCTCCGTCCGCCATCGTTACTCTCGAATATCCTTATGCCCACAGCGGTGTCGCTGTGGGCTTTTTTGCGCCCTGTGCGCGCCCCCGCTGCCGTAGCCCTCCACCCGTTTCTGAGATTTGCAGCCAACCAAATTTTAGAATACGGAGGAACCATATATGGGCTTTAATTACGCGGCAGAAAAGAAGAAGTTTGAAACGCTGTGGGCAAGACTCCGGCGTGAGTATAGGGCGGCCGGGATGTCCGATACCGCCATCCAGAAGATGCATGACTTCGATTGGGAGGTATTCAAACAGGAGAGAATCTATCGCCTTCATGAAATGGGGTGAAATGTTGAACGCAAGTATCTGGATCCTGATCGCAGCGGGAGCAACAATGTTCCTTGTCATCGGTGGGCTGTCCATGATGTCTCATCACTATACCCTTGGCAATATCAAATCCCGCACTGTGGGCGATGGGCAGCACGGCACAGCCCGATGGGCCACCGACAAGGAAATCAGGCAGACCTATGCCCATGTGCCCTTCAAGGTCAGAGAATGGCGCCGAGGACAGAATCTCCCCACGGAGCAGGAATTGATCCTCGGTTGCAAGGGGCAACCGCAGGAGCTCACCGCACTGGTGGACAGCAATGACATTCACTGCCTTATGATCGGCGCCAGCGGTATTGGCAAGACCGCATTTTTCCTGTACCCCAATTTGGAATATGCCTGTGCCTCCGGCATGAGCTGGCTGGCGCTGGACAGCAAGGGTGACCTGGCTCGAAATTACGGCACGATTGCCAAAAACTGTTACGGCTACAATGTATCTGTTATCGACCTGCGCAATCCCACTCGTTCAGACGGCAACAACCTGCTGACATTGGTCAACCGCTACATGGACATCGCAAGGAAAGATCCCAAAAACTTGGCGGCTCGAGCTAAGGCGGAGAAGTACGCTAAGATTCTCGCCAAAACCATTGTCAACCCCGATGGCGATGACAGTAACCGCGGACAGAATGCCTTTTTCTATGATGCGGCGGAGGGGTTGCTCACTTCGGTCATTCTGATGCTGGCGGAGTTTCTGCCGCCGAATAAGGAGCATCCACAGGAGCGACGGCACATCGTCTCTGTCTTCAAGCTGGTGCAAGACCTGTTGGAGCCCAGCAAGGTAAAGGGCAAGAGTCACTTCCAGCTCCTGATGGGCAAGCTGCCGCCAGACCACAAGGCCAGATGGTTTGCTGGTGCTGCACTCAACAGCGCAGAACAGGCCATGGCCTCTGTCATGTCCACGGTACTTTCTCGTCTCAATGCATTTCTGGACTCAGAGTTGGAGCAGGTACTCTGTTTTGACAGTGCCATTGATGCGGAGAAGTTTGGTTCGGAGAAGTCTGCCATCTTCCTCATTCTTCCGGAGGAGGACACCACCAAAAACTTCATGGCGGGCTTGATGATTCAAAATCTAAGCCGTGAACTGTTTGCTGTGGCGGATGAAAACGGAGGGAAGCTGCAAAACCGTGCGGTACTGTATTGTGATGAGTTCGGCACTATGCCGCCCTTCGATGTCCTTCCGCTGTTCTCCGCAGGCCGTTCCCGCCGCCTGACGCTGGTGCCGATCATTCAGTCCTTAGCGCAGCTTGAAAAGAACTACGGAAAAGAAGGAAGCGAAATTATTCAGGACAACTGCCCGGACACCATCTTCGGTGGCTTCGCACCAAATAGTCAAACGGCGGAGGTGTTGTCCAAGGCACTCGGAAACCGTACTGTTCTGTCTGGATCGGTGAGCAGGGGAAAGAACGATCCAAGCCAAATCCTGCAGATGATGGAGCGTCCACTACTGACGCCAGATGAGCTGAAGTCTATTCCCAAGGGGAATTTTATTGTCCAAAAGACGGGACAGCATCCCATGCGTACCCGCCTGCGGCTTTTCCTGGAATGGGGTATCACCTTCGAGGAGCCTTATATCGTGCCGGAGCGGCCAGATCGTGCGGTAGCCTATGCCAACCGTGAAGATCTGGAGCGTAACCTCCCGCAGTCAAATAAGGCGGAAAATGCGGATATGCGTGGAGCCTATGCCGTTTCCGGACGCGGCGGCATTGCCCATGAGCCTGCTGTAGATAAGCCTCGGCGCAGGGGCGGAAAGCAAATGAAAACCTATGGCGAGGAGGATCTATGAGTTACTTCGGAACAATTTATGCCGACACCGAACTGCCCTCCAGAGCGAGGGCAGTTTATATGTATCTGCGTGACCGTGCAGACAGCGAGGGAAAATGCTGGCCAGGAATCAAGACGATTGCGTCCGACATGCGATTGTCACGCTCCACGGTCAAACGGGCTTTGACGGATCTGGAGCAGCATGGATACCTGCAAAAGATCCCACGCTACCGTGACAATGGGAGCAGCACATCCAACCTGTATTCCATGCAGTAAGGCCGTAAAAAAAGCGCAGTCCTCCGCCAAGGGAGGACTGCGCCCATTTGCTGAACCCAGGGGAGGTTCATGATGGACCTCCCAGAAGGACTCACTCTATCGGAGATTTAACACAGAGAAAGAAACAAGCGTCACTTCCAGAATTGCTCTAAAACCCTCTATGATATGCAAACTATAAAAGAGCGTATTGGTTATCCGAAGTATAAGTATAACTCTTATTGGATATTCTCAGCATATCGTAATTCTTTGGATTTGCGATGGCATCGTAGCAAAACTCAGCACCCATCATTAGTTGGCGCTGACATTCGCCAATCTCAGGAACCACATCAGCATAGATGCTATTATTTACATAGCACATAGAACATGATATGGGATTTAACTCTACAATGTCTATATACGAATTACCGTTGCTGTCAATAAATTCGCCTAAATCTAATGCGTAGTTAGCTGGGAAAACGCCCAATCTTCTAATGTGATCTACCATATGTATGGCAATATTTTTGTGTGATTTTGGCACGGTGTGTTTGAGTGAATGGAGCGCCCTGGATGAGTTGACAACCTGATTATTCAAAATAATGTGCCTGATTTCGCGTGTGCCTAACTGCATGATTAACGCTCGCTTTAGATACATTCATGTACTCAGCAACCTCTACTGAACGAACTGAACCATGTTGCGCTTCAAGAATAAATATGGCTTTTAGATAGTCTTCTCCTGAAGAATGAAGTCTTTCTTTTGTAACCGCCTCAGCCACACTGCTGGACATTATTTCACATGAACAGATGCAATGTCTACGTAGCTGGCATCTGTGTAGAAGTCATAGCCAGTTATCTTATCAGTATTCCACAGAGCCAGATCGTGAGTGCCGGTTACAGGCACCAGAAGATTCTGATCTGCAATACCATTCAGAATCATTCCATAGATTTCCTGCACACGCTGAGAATCAGAAGTGGAGTCCAATTCTGCGAAAATTTCAGGATTCTCAAAGAAAGCAGAGAACTGGCAGAGGATCGGATCACCCGTAGCGCCAGGAGCCATATTGCTCATATCTGTTGCAGGGTCAAAGGAACCGCCAGCAGTATTGTAGAAGGTCAAATCATATTCGCCAGCCATCAAGGCTCCATACCAGGTGTTCATGTCTACTGCATCAATAGTAACATCGAAGCCGAGTTCTTTAAGAGAAGCTGCAATAGAAAGAACTGCATTGTCAACACTTGCAAGGCTCTGAGAATAGTTGAAATGAATGGCGAGAGAAGTTCCGTCCTTCTCCAGGATACCATCATCATTGGTATCCTCATAGCCGGCTTCCTTCATGAGCTGCTTTGCCTTTTCCATGTCGGTAGGATAGGTCTTAACCTCCACACCGCAGTTGGGCTTTTCATTCGTAAAGAGGGTTTCGGCAGCAGTCTCCAGACCATCGAAAACAGAGGTTTCCAACTCCTGCTGATTAACAGCGTAGGATACTGCTTCCCTTACAAGAGGATCATTAAAGGGAGCCTTATTCAGGTTCATACCCAGATAACGAGTTTGGTTGGTGCTGTCATCCATGGCATGACCGAAAGCGGCATCCTGGGAAATTTCCGTGTAGCCTTCTGCGCTAAGTCTGCTGGAGCCGAGAATTGCATCGATTTCACCGTTGCGCAGAGCAAGAATTTTTGCAGCATTATCAGGAATCACTTTGACCTTGAACTCATCCACTTCAGGAGCTTCGCCCCAGTAGTAGGGATTGCGGATAAAGGTATAGGTATCTCCCTCGACCCGGTCAAACATATAGGGACCAGTACCCATAGTTGCACTCACGCAATTCTCGTAAGCCTTTTCTACGCCGCCTTCAAAGGCTGCGGGATTCACAATACCAAGAGGCAGCGCCATGGTCAGATTGTCAAGAGCAGCGTAATAAGGGGTCTTCAAAGTCATTACAAAGGTTTTTTCATCCGGGGTTTCCAGCTTGTCAAACAAAGTAGTGAGCTTACCGAAGGCACCATTCTGGGGACCCAGATGGGTTACTACTGCTTCAAGGGTCATCTTTACTGCCTCGGAAGTCAGAGGAGTACCGTCAGAAAATTTGACACCATCACGCAGATGGAAGGTGTAAGTCTTGCCGTCATCACTGATTTCCCAGGTTTCAGCCAACTCGCCCTGGATCTTCCCGTTATCATCGTAGCTTACCAGAGTGTTGTAAAAATTACGACTCCAGAATCCGGCACCATAAGTGCTGGATACCATAGGCGTGATGACAGGATAGAAGCCTACAGAAAAGTCCCAATTCTCGGTGACAGTGATTGAGACCGGCTCTGCATCGGTTTTCTCGTCAGGGTTCGTGCCGCAAGCAGCCATAGCAAGGCACATCACAAGTGCGAGTCCGAAAGCTAAAAGTTTTTTCAGTTTCATGTACAAAATCTCCTTTATTTATTTTTATATCATGCTTTTCAGCAGGGTATACGTATTTATTGAATGGTTTAACCCAAATATGGAGCAATAGAATGCAGCAGAAGCTTGGTATACGGATGTGTAAAGCAGTCTGTCGAACCGTGAAATGTACGGTCTTCGATAATCTTACCGCAGCGCATCACCATCACACGGTCTGCAAGATATAGCGCAACATCCAGGTCATGGGTAATGAAAAAGCAAGTCATTTTTCGCTCCTGATGGAGTCGCTTCAGCAAATCAAGAATATGTTTACGAACCAGGACATCCAGCCCACTGACTGCTTCATCAAAAATCAATACATCCGGTTGAGCAGCCAACGCTCTTGCAATACATACACGTTTTTGTTGTCCACCGGATAGCTCATGAGCTTTTCGCAGCTTGATCTCTTCGGGAAGCTCCATCATGGTAAGAAGATCATTGATTTCCCGTTCTTCTTCCTTTTTGCTGAGTTTTCTGAAATTGCGAATTGGCTCTGCAATGATTTGATATACCGTAAAGCGAGGGTCCATTGCTCCCTTGCCATCCTGAAGAATCAGCTGTATTTTAGATCGCAGTACCTGCTTTTGTTTGCCCCGGCAGAGGGAAATATTTTTTCCTTCAAACAGTACCTCACCAGAAGATGGAACCAGCAGACCGCACATGAGCTGAGCCAAAGTGCTTTTACCAGATCCGCTTTCTCCTACCAAAGCGCAAAATGAACCATCCTGAATAATAAAATCTACATGATCAACGGCCAGAAGCTCGTTGCTTGTGCCTTGTTCGTGAAATTCTTTTGATAGGTTGTTGACTTTAATCATGATTCCGCCCCTTTCGTGAAAACACAGGAAAGGGAGTAAGCTTCAATCAGTGACTTTGTATAAGGTTCTGTGGTATGATCGAAGACAGATTGAACTTCACCGGATTCTATAATTTTTCCTTCTTTCATCACCAACATGTTTCCGCCTAATTGAAGAGCTGTTGCGAAATCATGAGTTACCATAAGAATCCCAACTCCATTTGCTTTCATCTGCGAAAATAAATCTATGATTCCATTTCTGTGAATCACATCCAAAGCAGTTGTCGGCTCATCGGCAAGCACAAATTTTGCATCAAGCATCATAGCCATTGCGATAATGACACGCTGAAGCATTCCTCCGGAAAGCATATGGGGGTATGCTCTGTATACCCTGTCAGGATCATCTAAGCCTACATCATGCAGAAGCCGCAGAATATAGTTGTAACGCTGCTGGCGGGATTTGTCGGAATGAAGCCGTAGCGTTTCATCCATCTGTCTGCCAATACGCATAGAAGGGTCCAATGCAGTCATCGGATTTTGCGGGATATAGACAATCTGGTTTCCGTATATTCCTCGTCTCTGCTTTTCTGACGAATTCAAAAGATCAGTCTCACCGAAGAAAACGGAACCCGACACCTTAAATTTTTTAGGGTCCAATAAGTTTAGCACCGCACTACAGGTCATTGTTTTGCCGCTGCCTGACTGGCCTAACAAGATCAAAGACTCTCCTTCTTTGATTGCAAAGGATATTTCAGAAACCAAGTTATCCGTGCCTGACCGAAGATTAATGCTTAAATGATCAATCATAAGTGATGGCATCATAGGCTGTCCTCCTCCGGCATCAGAATATCACGGAGTGCTTCTCCAAATAAATTGAAGCCTGCTGCCGTTACGAAGATGCACAAGCCTGGATAGATCAGCAATTCCGGATGAGAGTAAAGCGCTGTCCTGGCATCATTTAACATGGCACCCCATTCCGGTGTGCCGGAGGGAAGGCCAAGTCCGAGGAAAGCAAAGCTGGAAACCATAATGATGGAAGAAGCGACACCAGTGGAAACATACACAAGAAACTGTGGCAGAATGTTAGGAATCAGATGTCTGAAGACCAGCTTTCCTGTATTGCACCCAGAAATCCGGGCTGCCAGGATATAATCTTTACCCATTTCTTGAACGGAATAAGATCTGACAACACGAACAAACCAAGCCCAGGTCGCTATCACAACAGAAACGGCAATGTTTTGGAGTCCGTTCCCCAGAACGCCTATGACAGCAATAGCAATGATAAGAGAAGGAAAAGCAATAAACACATCACAGAGTATAGTAATGAAATGGTCTGCTTTTTCTCCAGCACAGGCGCTAAAAGTACCGACAATTAGACCAATCACAGACAAAATCAGCAGCACAGGTAAACTGATTCCGATGGAATATCTGGCTCCATACAGCAGCCTTGATAAGGTACACCTGCCCAATTGATCTGTTCCAAGAGGGTATTCTGCGTCAGGCTGTGCATACTTTTGCGATAAATTCACCAATTCAGGGTCGTGAGGCGAAAAAGCAGGTGCTGCAATCGCAATTACAATCACAATAGCAATCAGGCATAGACCGATAATTGCCTGCGGCCTTTTGAGTAGCTTATGTATCATTTTCTTCCCTCACCATCCATGGACAAAGCAGACGGTTGATTATGTCTGCCATGAAATTTGCGACGACAAAAATTGCCGCAATGACGACTATACAGGTAGAAACTGCAATCGTATCTGCTGCAATCACACTGTCCACCAGATAAGTTCCAATTCCCTTGATTGAAAAAACACTTTCGATTACAGCCCCTCCGGCAATTAGAAAGCCGAATTGCTGAAAGAAAATTGTAACAACAGGCGGTAAGGCATTTCGCAGAATGTGGCATACCAGAATTCTGTTGGCAGATAGTCCACGGGCTTTTGCAAACCGAACATAATCAGAAGATAATTCAGCCAGAAGAGAGGAACGCATAATTCGGATGAGTGAACACGAACTGGGAACCGCCAGGGCAAATGAAGGAAGTAAAAAGCCCCTCCAACCTGGACTTGGTAAGACACTGAACCATTTCAGATGAATCGCAAAGAACAGTAGAAGAAGGTATCCCAGCCAGAAAGTTGGCACACAAATACCGCAGATAGTAATGCCTCTGGTAACCTGATCGAAAAGGCGGTTCCGCTTTCTGGCGCAGAGCAAACTGATTGGAACGGTGAGTACGATAATCCATAGAATAGCCATCCCTACAAGAGATGTGGTCGTAGCCAGATACTTGTGCAGATCCTTTACAATCGGTTGATGAGTGGTCAAAGAAGTCCCAAGTTCTCCTGTAAACATTCCGGAAAGCCACTGAATATATCGCACAGGGAGAGGTTGATCCAATCCCATTTCCACCCGAATCATCTCAATCTGTTCCGGCGTAGGATTGGATACGCCTCGGTGTGCAATAATTTCTGCAGGATCTTTTCCGGACCAAGCAATCAACAAAAAACTTAGAATGCTGACGCCTACCAGCACAATGAGGAAGCTAATGATCCTTTTTCCAATATATTTCTTCAAATAATGCACCTCCTCACATCAGAAATCAGTTAGACATAGTTAACCAAATGCCTTTATGTTACCCTTCAGTGCGGTCTGCATCTGAAGGGTGACCTGCTTAGTAGTTAAATTTCTCTGCCAGATTGGACTTTTCAATCATCTTTCTATATGTGGGCGACTGTTTCAGCAGATGAGCATGTTTTCCACAGGCTTCTACCGTACCTGCTTTCATAACGACGATCTTATCTGCATTTTCAATAGACTTCAGTCTGTGTGAAATAACAATCACGGTCTTGCCTTGAATCAAATGATTTAATCCAGTCTGTATCTGGACTTCTGTTTCCACATCTAACGATGCAGCAATCTCATCCAGAATGATAATTGGAGCATCCTTCAGGATTGCTCTGGCAATGGACAGCCGCTGACGTTCTCCGCCGGAGAGTTTGGCTCCATTTTCCCCGATTATTGTCTGGTAGGTGTCTGGCAGACGGCTGACAAACTCATTGCAACCAGCCAGTTTTGCAGCTCGTATTACTTCTTCGTCAGAAGCATCCAGCCGCCCAAGGCGAATATTTTCCATAATAGAAGTATTAAATAGAATGACTTCCTGAAAAACAATGGAAACATACTTGAACAAGCTATCAGTGTGAATTTCTCGTATGTCGGTTCCTCCGATTTGAACGGTGCCGGAATCTGCATCATATAGTCTGCTGATGAGCTTAAGCATTGTTGTTTTTCCGCAGCCGCTGGGACCGACCAATGCGGTTACCTGTCCTTGCTCCGCCGTAAAGGATGCATGGCGAATCACCTGGGTGTCTTTCTGGTAGGAAAAACAAACGTCCTTTATTTCTACATTGAAATCTGAGAGGACTGCCTTTTCTCCACCCTGAAGTTCATGATTCTTGATTTCACCAATCCGGGCAATTCTTGCGTCCAAATAAAAGATTTCCGTCAGATAGAGCAAAACACCACCCATGGCCCCGCTGAGTTTCGCCGCCATAATAATATAGCCCAGAAGAATCAGGATACTTACCTGACCGGAGGCGAGCATTGAAAGGCCAACAGTCGCCGTGATTCCAATAGGAAGAATAGATAAAGTCTGTCCGATTGCAACAGGAATCGTCTGGATGATCTGAGCTTTCCATTGAAGATTTTCTGACTCATCCAACTGCTGGTCCATTTGAGCTTCTACTTTTTCTTTCAACCCATAGCTTTTAATTTCCTGATTCAGTTCGATTGCATTCTGAAAGCTTTCGGAAATATCTCTCAACTTATCATAATGTTTATTTACATCTCTGACCTGCAGTTTCTTTGTCAGGAAAAGAACCGAAGCAGAAGTAAGAACGGGAAGCAATACACAGAGGCCTAATTTCCAATTCATGATCAGAAGGGCTACGCTGATAACCAAAAAGTAAATTGCAAACCCTATGGAATTAGCCACTGCGTTCGCAAAAGCATGCTCAATCGAAGCCACATCTGCCATGATTGTTTGAGCAAGGTCAGACAAATTGTGCTTTGAAAAATAGGATAGGGGCAGTTTGGAAAGCTGTTCCGCCAGATCAATTCTTAAATTTGCAGATTCCTGGTAGGTTTCATCATAGGTCGTTTTATAGTTATAGTTAATAACTAAGTACATCACCAGGGTCGCTGCCAGCATAAACAGGAGATATACCACCGGTTTCCCGGTATTTCCATTCAACAGCCTGTCTGCAAACAGAAAAACACAGATCATCGGCGGTACAAAAGAAACATAATAGAGAAAGAATGACCAGATTGATTTTGCAAGGCCCTTCACACCCGAATCACTCAGCTGGAAGGCTCTTTTTAGATATGTCTTCATCATGCCAACCTCCACTGATTTGCCTTGCAGTATACATCCTGAAAATCCTTATAACGTCCATTGCAGGCCATCAGTTCATTGTGGGTTCCCTGTTCCACAACTTTTCCATTCTGGACAAACAGGATCTGGTCTACATTCTGAATAGAGGACAGCCTGTGTGCAATCATGATAACTGTTTTGCCCCTCATCAGTTTTTGGAAAGCCTGCTGCAACTCGTATTCATTTTCCGGATCTGCAGCTGCAGAAGCCTCATCCATAATGACGATATTCGCATTCTTTAGAATAGCCCTTGCAATGGCGATCCTCTGCACCTCGCCACCGGAAAGGTATACGCCCTTTGCCCCGATGACGGTCATCTCTCGCTGGGAGAATTTGTCAAGAATAGATGTGCAGTTCGCTGCGTCAAGTGCATCCATAATCTGCTGCCGTGTTGCCTGAGGATTTCCGATTCGGACATTTTCGTAAATTGAGGTCTTTAGTAATTGACTGCGCTGGAAAACAAATGCGATGTTCTGAATGAGAGCTTTTTCAGAATAACTCTGAATGTTCTTTCCACCAATCAGGATCTCGCCGCCATCAACAGGATAAAATCCTGAAATCAGCTTTGCAATGGTAGATTTTCCTCCCCCGGAAGACCCGATGAGCGCATAAGTTTTATTCTGATGAAGTGTCAGGCTGAAATCCTTCAGCACGAAGTTGTCATCATACTTAAAGTCAACATGACGAAATTCAATATTGAAATCTTGGAAGGTCTCTTCGTTTCCATGTGGAAGCTTTGCCTGATCCATAGAAGTAGTCAGCTCATCAAGCTGATTCAGCGTATTTTGTGCGCCAAAGTTATCCTGCCCCGTAAACATGATCGATGTGAAAGAAGTAAATACAGCTCCGGAGAACACAGCAAAGAAAACAATCTTTGCCAAGATCAGCATGGCAGGTTCTCCATAGCTGATGAGTACAACTGCGGCTGGTACGGCAAAAGCATAAAACACGTTGAACAGAACCTGGAATCCGACGTAGGGATTCTTACAGCTGAGGCTATACTGATAGACGTACTGTTTGTACTCTTTGATCGAGTTAATCAGAGTTTTGTAATACTGTACGGTTACACCGAAGATTTTTATGATCTGCATTCCTCTGACATATTCTACTGTTGCCGCACTCATTTTTTGAAGCGCCGCTGAATAGCCAGACAGAAATTCAGTACCACCGGACATTTTACGGTACTGAAGAACACCAATCACAGTTGTAAGGATCAGGAGAATACCAAGGCGATAGTCTATTGCAAACATCAGCACAAACATTAACACCGGCGTCATAACAGCAGTGACGTTGTCCGGAATCAAATGGGCCACTGTTTTGTGTGTTTCTGCTGCGTTATCATCAATAATTTTTCGAATCTCTCCAGAGCTGTTATGGTCAAAAAAGGAAGAAGAGGCATCCAATAATTTATGAAGCCCATTTTTTCTTAAGTTTGTTTCAAGCCGGAAGCCTAAATAGTGGGAACACGTTGCCGATGCAATGTTGAGGATGCCTCGTAAAATCATAAGTGCGACTACGATAATTGCATCATACATGGCCTTCTCATATGCAGGGATAACCAGAATGGACACAATGGATTGCCAGAGAAACCAATAAGCTCCCATATATGAGCAGACGGCAGCGGCAGATAGTGCCATGGAGAAATATGCCAAGATTCTTTTATCTGGGACATAATGAAATAGTTTTTTATATAAACTGCGCATTGACTTCAAATATACACCTCTATTTGCTTAAAAACGGTTTGACATACATCGACTCTTTCATTATAATTAGTTGTAGCTAACTGTAAAGGGAAAAACAGATATAAAGTCTAAACAAGGTATTAATAAATCTAAACGAGGTATCTTTGGGAGGAGCCAATGATAGAAGTTAAACGAGATGATTTCTTTGTTGAATCGATAAAGAATCCAATAGAGCACGGAACATATTATAAGATCAACCCAAAATATGGAACCGGATTTCAATGGACGAGTGAGGTCCACCACGATTTCATCATTACAGCGACAGATATAAGATTTAACCAGGAAACTATGGTCGGAGAACATATTGGGTCTGGTTATGTACTTGCTCTCTATATTAGTGGCGCAGGAGATGAATTCTATCCGTATCAAATTATTTCTCCGAATACATTGCGCTGCTATGAACCATCTGAAAAGTATAAAGCTATTTATCATCCTCAGATTCCATTAAGATGTATTACCGTGCAGGTTGACCAGGAATTTATTGATCAGTATCTCCAGGAAATTTCCGGTGATCTTGAAGTGAACTTTTCTGATTTCTTCAAAGAAAAAGGGAAATTCTATTTACCAAATGTCAATCGTGCTATGCAAAGCCTATATGAGTATCTGCTTTCCATGAAAGCGTCCAGAATTACAGTAGAAGCAAAAATATATGAAATCATCTCTTATCTTGCTTCATATTTGAAAGAAAACAGACTAAATGAAGAGAATGGCCAGCCCATTAACAAAACAGATTTGCAGGCATTAGCTGAACTAACGCATTACATGGACGAACATTACAGTTTTAATATTACGTTGCAGACGCTTTCCACCATTGCATGTATGAGTGAAAGCAAAATGAAAAAGCTATTTAAGTCAGTTTATAATATGTCCATTACTGAATACATTCAGAGGAAAAGGATCTCTGTAGCCGAGCATATGCTTATTCAGACCGACCTCACCATTGCGGAAATTTCAAGAATTGTTGGATACTCCAACCCCAGTAGATTGATTGAAATATTCAAAAGGTATTATGGATTTACTCCCTCAAAATACAGAAAATAAAAGTGTTATACTAATTTGGATAAACCTAACCCTCTAAAAATCAACCAAATCAATCGTTATGAGGTGACGCATACAAGCGTCACCTCATTGCCCTTATCTCTTCTTTATTTTTTTCCGCATTGTGCCTCTCGGAAAGGATTTAACGTGCCGCTAAATTTTCCCGTGCAGGCATCTGTCCCGCCGCTCTCTGGCGTATTCCAGCAGTGCATTGCACGCCGGACA
>ENA-OYFF01000073-OYFF01000073.1-human-gut-metagenome-genome-assembly--contig:-NODE-73-length-20932-cov-6.466063_pt1 | contig 20932 bp, 17 predicted proteins | sample MGYA00243649_ERZ652939 | MGnify/ENA primary metagenome ERZ652939 (study PRJEB26926, sample SAMN06165315) | human gut metagenome | biome: ENVO:00009003; feature: ENVO:2100002; material: ENVO:00002003... | reverse complement strand
TACGAGATCATGCCTAGTCTCGTGGGCTCGGAGATGTGTATAAGAGACAGATGCCCTGTGTCAAACCTGCCTCATGTTCCTCGCGTAATCGGTTTTCCCGTGTACCGCTGTCGGTCAAAAGGACTGTGCCACCACAGCTTTCCGCTACCGCTTCGCTGCCGCTGCCTGTTGCCACGGTAGCAGTTTTCCCCTTTACCGCCGTACTGTGGCACTCCCACTAACGTAACTGCACTTTCCCGCTTCTTAAACACAGCGGAAAATGTGAAGTGCCTGTACTATCCATCTCTGACAGCGTGTACGGCGAAAGTGTAGATCAATATGTTTTTCCAAGAATAACACTCTTAATTCGGCAAATCGCTATGGGGTGCATAAGTGCGTTGCCGGGTGCTGGTAACCGGGTATGGATTGAATCTTACGCTGCGAGCGGGAGGTTTTATGGACGCGATCGTTTTAGCAGGCGGCTTTGGAATTCGCCTGAGCCATATAGTCAAGGATGTACCAAAACCGATGACCCCGGTGGCGGGAAAGCCGTTTTGGACGCAATAATCATAACCACCAGTAAACTGGTGGTTTGACCTGCCCCTAAAAGGGGCTATTACGACCGTAGCCCCTAAAAGGGGCGTTGAAGGTTTGACACCGCATTACCATTTCAGGCAGCCGCTTCAAGCGGCTGTCTTTTTATGCCTTCTTATTCTTGTCACCCGTAAACGGGTCTACATATTCTTTGATGCTGATCTGATCTGCGGCGTAGTCCTCCTCCAGTTGGTTTCGGATATGCTCCGCTATGATCTTTTTATTGCGTCCCACGGTATCCACATAGTATCCTCTACACCAAAAATTTCTCGACCCATACTTGTACTTCAAATTCGCATGCCTGTCGAAAATCATTAAGCTGCTCTTCCCCTTGAGAAATCCCATGAACTGTGCTACACTCAGGTACGGTGGAATACTCACCAGCATATGTATGTGGTCTACACACGCCTCTGCCTCCAGTATTTCCACATTCTTTTGCTTGCACAATGTCCGCAGTATTTCTCCTATGTCTTTTTTCAGCTGTCCATAGATTTCTTTCCTGCGGTACTTCGGTGCAAATACGATGTGATACTGACAACGGTATCTTGAATGTGATGTGCTTTTTATCTCGTTTCTTTCGTCTTTCTTTATCTGCATAAAACCTCCTATTGCTCTGGTAATGCGGTCGCCAAACCTTTACCAGTATACCGCAATAGGAGGTTTTACTCATGCTAAAGCTATTTTTCTTCCCCCGGTAGAACCGGGGGTTTATTTCCACGCCTGAAGGCACCAAAAGAAAGCCGGCACAGGAATTTCCTGCGCCGGCTTCTGCATCAGCCGCCCTTGTGCCACAATGTGTACTTACGAAAACATAGCCTCCGGGTGCTCATTTTTTGTGTGCTCAGAACTTCTTCCTGGCGGTGCAGGTCAGGCCGGTCAGAGACAGGAGTGACAGGGCGGCGTAGAGGGCTACGCCGGGGTCGGCGGTCTTGGGAGAACCCTTGGCATCGTCGGCCTTAGTATCGGTGGCGGGGTAGTAGTAATAGCCGCCGGAGGAGGCCGGAGTCCGCACGGCATACAGCGTTATCGACTCGTTTATTTCGGTATCAAAATTCCACGCTTCGGAGGTTCCCTCTTTCGCCCAGTGCTTAAAGGCCTGGCCATTTACTGTGGTGGGAGTTTCCGGCGCCTCAACTGCATTAGACTGTAGAACAAGCTTTAGGGTCCTTGTATTAGCGACCTCGTCAATAAAATTGACGCTGTTGTAGTCCACGCAAGTGCCGCTGGTGCCTATTTCCACTTTGATATGCCCGTCAAACACCCCCTGCTCTTTCACAACGGAATTGGCCGCTGCTTTCAATTCCTCCTGTGTCGGATGTAACCTCTCGAGGAATACTATACGCACATTTCCCGCAATGGTACCACCGGTAACGGATAAGTCGGTATGTTTATGGTCCGACTCACATACGTAAATATCTTCTCTTCTGGCATTCGGATTTTCACCGATATACGCCGTGCCGGACATGGTCATATTCCCATTGTACACATATACGCCCCGGTCACTGCACCCTGTGATGCGGCCGCCGATCATTGTGAAGGTCCCCACATTATTATGTACGCCGACAGTTTCTCCGGTGATCGTGCCGCCGGTCATTACGAAGGTCGCACCATTGATAAAGACACTGCCGTGACTGCTGTTTCCGGTAAGCGTGCCGCCCTCCAGCTTCAGCGTTGTACCATTCTCCAGGAATACGGCTCCCCCAACCGAGCGAACACTCCCCCCCGCGTCCGTTCCCTTTCCGCCGGTGATGACACCGCCGGCGGGCAAATCCGCATAGGATCCATGCGGATTTTGGGGACGGCTGTCCGTGATGATCAGGGTCACACGATCCGGACCGTCCTTCTTCACCCGGAGCACACTGCCGTCACCGGTCATCTTGAGCACATGGCCGTTCAGGTCGAGGGTCACATCTCTCGTTACTAACAATGTCTCTCTGATCTCGATATCCTCTGTCAGCCGAACATCTCCACCGTTGGATATGGCAGATTTCAGCCTGGTTGCGGCGGTGTCAGGCGGCGACGTCGCGCCGGCGGTGCACACCAGGGGATTTGTTACATCCCCCGATGTAACAAAAGCTGCCCATATGGGCAGCGCGCATACCAATACCAGGGTCATCAGGATGGGGAGCAGTCGTCTCTTCATGGCGGTTCCTCCTTCTATGGCTCACATATTTCTCTCCCGGGCCTGTGTGCCGCAAAATTTCTTGTTGGGAAAGTTTTGCGGCGCGCAGGCTCTGTTGTACGACCATCTTACCAGAAAGTGTCGCGAAAGGCAACGGGAATATCCAGATATTGGCATAACAAATCGGTGTGGGAGGCATAAGGGGAAGTTATGGGCCTTGGCTGGGGACGAAAAAAGACCGGCGGGGCCGGTCTTTTGTGTTCAGACGTGGTATTGGGGTTCGTTGCCCTGGTAGATATCCTGCATCTCCCGGTCGATCTCGCTGATGGCGTCGGAGCACAGGCGCAGGCGGGCGGCATCCTGCTGGGTGAATTTGCGGTCGGATTTATACCGCAGCTCGTGCTCCAGACTGGCCCACATATCCATGGCGATGGTGCGGAGCTGGATCTCCACCGGCAGGACCATGGTGCCCTCGCTGATGACGATGGGCACGTTGACGATCAGGTGCAGGCTGCGGTAACCGGTGTCCTTGGGCTCCTTGATATAGTCCACCTCGCGGAGGACGGTATAGGACTCGCTGCGGGTGAGCAGGGAGCGCAGGTAGTAGATATCATCCAGATAGTTGCAGATGACGCGGATGCCGGCCACGTCCTGGATGTGGGCATAGATGTTGTCGATGCTGACCTCCAGGCCCCGGCGGCGCAGCTTGTCGATGATGCTGTCCAGCGTCTTGATACGGTATTCGATGTGGTGGATGGGCGAGTGGTCATACAGACGAGCGAACTCCTCGTCCAGGATCTCCATCTGCGTTACGGCTACCTTCAGCGCACTGCGGTACAGGTGCGTCACCCGCACCATGCCCGCCGCCAGCTCCTGGTCCTTCGGGGAAAGGCCCGTGGCGGTGGGAATGTCCCGCAGGCGGATGGTACCGCTTTTTTCGATCATCATGGGCAGACGCCCTCCTTTCGGCCGCAGCCCACGTCCGGGGCCGCAGTTTCATCCTACTATACGAATATGACCTGCCTGTGAACAAATCGATATTTCTTTAACAAGTATACCGACAGTTTGCGCGAAATGCAAGAGGGACGCCGTACAAAAAACGCAAAGAAGGCGCCCACGGCGGCAGCCGTGGGCGCTGTGGTCATTTCTTGCAGCGGGCGAGGACGGCGGCGGCCACACGGTCGGCGGCCAGGCCGTCGAAATCGCGGCTCTGGGCAGCGGTGATGGCCTGACGCTGCTGTTCATCCCCCAGAAAGGCCAGGGCCGACGCGGCCATGTTGTCCGGCGGGCAGGAGGCCGCCCAGCCGTGGGCGGTGAAGAACGCCTCGTTCCGCGTTTCGCAGCCGCCCACCATATCCGCCAGCAGCAGCGGCACGCCGCGGGTGCCGGCCTCGGTGATGCTGATGCCGCCGGGCTTGCTGACCAGCACGTCCGCGCTGTCCATGTATAGCTGCACCTGGGTAGTGAAGCCCATGGCCTCCACGCGGTACAGGCGGCGCAGCTCCAGGGCATAGCGCATCTGCTTGTTGCTGCCGCACAGCACCGTGGCAAAGTCGCCGTCGGCCATACGCATATCCAGGTCCTCCGCCACGTCGCCCATGGGGCCGCAGCCGATGCTGCCGGACATGAGGACGATGTGGCGGCCGGTCTCCGGCAGGCCCAGAGCTCTCCGTGCCGCGGCCCTGTCACCGCGCTGGCGGAAGGCGGAACGCACGGGAATGCCGGCGGGCAGGAGGGTATCGCGGGCGATGCCGCAGCTGACGAACTCGTCGGCCAGCTCCTGATGGGGAATGACGCAGATATCCGGGGTACAGGCACCCACCGTGGGGCTGCAGGTATAGTCCGTGGCCACGAAGCAGAACACCGGACAGGCGCTCCACGCCTGCTTCAGCGCCGTCATCATCATGGCGGGGATCACGTGGACACAGACAACGGCATCGTAGCCGCCGCTTTGCAGCGTGCGGCCCAGACGGCGAGCCCCGCGGGCAATGTAGCGGTACACCGGGCCGTCGCGCCGGTCCATCTCCTTGTCGCCCTCGGCGGACATATAGCCCGCCTTGTAGAGCTTGGGATACCGGCGGTAGAACCGGGTGTGCCACTTGGAAACGAATTTGGATGCCTTTTTGGAGATGAAGCCCAAGCCGTCCATCACGTCGCAGGACGCGCCGCAGCGTTGGAGGCTGTCACGCAGGGCGGCGGCTACGGCGTTGTGCCCGCCGCCGGTGTTACAGGTCAGGATCAGTACGCGCATTTTGCTCTCCTTTCCGCTGCGCTCGCTTTCGCAGCAGCGCCGCCAGGCGCATGAGCCGGGGGCGGTTGTAGCGTTGTATCAGAATAAAGGGCAGATTGGCCAGCAGCACCCACACCGCCAGCACGATCGCGCCGCCCCAGCCGGGCCACAGCCACAGAAACGCCAGGCCCAGCAAACAGGAGGCCCCGTGGACCAGCTCCGCGCGGCACGTCTCCTGCACCAGCGCCGCGGCCTGATCCGCCGTCACGGCGCCGCTGCCGGGCAGCTCCTTCTTCACCATGTCCGGCAGGATGCGGCTCATGTCCGGCACCAGCTTCTTCCACTTATCGATGGCCAATTTGGTGTAGATGCGGCCGTTCTGCTCCCATTTCCGGCCGCGGAAGGGCCGCTTCTCCGGGTCAAAGGGACCGGGGATCGCCTGACCCAGCGGGTGCGCCAGCAGGGCCAGCGCCGCCGCGTACAGGGCGCATTTCCAGAAGCCGCTCACGCCTTCTCCACCCCGCAGCTGCGCTCCAGCGCGTGGCGCAGCGTGCCCTCCGTCAGGCGGGTGACGCGCTCCACGAACTGTTCCTCATCGTGCTTCATGCCGTAGTGCAGCCAGCTTTGCAGCAGGCCCACCAGCGTGGCCGTATACAGCGCCGTGATGGACTGCACATCCGTCTCCGCCACCGGCAGGTCCTCCGCCGTGCGGCGCACCAGATCCTCCACGGCACCGTAGACCACCTGGTAATACTCGCGCTCCAGCAGGTCGCGCTGGCTGGACTGGTACAGGTGGTAGACCGCGCGGCGGTTGGCGCGCATGAACGCCGTCACCCGCATCATCAGCTGGTACCAGCTGGTGCAGAGGGGTGGTGCGTTGAGGACGCGGTCCAGCTCCGTCTCCAGCACCTCGCGCACCAGGGCGTAGATGTCGCAGTAGTAGTAATAAAACGTATTCCGGTTCACGCCGCAGTGATCTGCAATGTCCACCACGGAGATCTTATCCAGCGGCCGCTGCTCCAGCAGGTCCAGAAAGCCCTTGCGAATGGCGTTTTTTGTGGTCTGTGCCATGTCCATGCTCCTCTCTTTGTGCAAAAACTGCCTTACCGCCTGTATCATACCAAATTCAGACAGTTTTTGCAAGATGCCCGTACTATGCACTTTAGGCAAAATGCGCGGAAATGTATGAACATGGTGTAAAAAAGCATCCCCGCACGGTGTGCGGAGATGCTTTTGCTTCAAATGGGGTCAGGCCGTCATCACGGGGCCGCCGTGCTTCTTGGCGCTGATCTTCTGGTAGGCGATGACCGCCGCCACCAGCACCAGGCCGACCGCGTCGGTGAGGGTGCCGGGGATCATCATGCCCAGGCCGCCGACGGCCAGGACGATACGCAGCGCCCAGTGGACCTTCTTATACAGATGGCCGTTCAGGGACGCCGCGATGGCGAAGATGCCCAGCAGGGCACTGACGCAGATCTGCGCCACCTCCCACCAGCCGGAGATGTTCTCAAACAGCAGGGCCGGACTGTAGGCGAAGATGTACGGCACGATAAAGGCGGCGATGGCCAGCTTGGTGGCGTTGATGCCAGTCTTCATGGGGTCGGACTTGGCAATGGCCGAGCCGGCGTAGGCCGCCAGAGCCACAGGGGGCGTGATATCCGCCACGATGCCGAAGTAGAACACGAAGAAGTGGGCGGCCACCAGCGGGAAGCCCAGCTGAATGAGGATGGACGCGCAGGTGGAGGCCATGATGCAGTAGTTGGCCGTGGTGGGCACGCCCATACCCAGGACGATGCAGCACAGCATGGTCAGCACCAGGCCGACGATGGTGGCGTTGCCCGCCAGCTGGACGATGGCGTTGATGAGGATGGAGGCCAGGCCGGTGACGGTGATACAGCCGGCGATGATGCCCGCCATGCTGCAGGCCACGGCCACGGTGATAGCGCCGCGGGAACCGGCTTCCAGAGACTCCACCGCGGAGAAGAAGGAGCGCTTGCCGGCATTACCCAGCGCCTTGCCGGTCGTCATGGGCTGGGTGTCGCCCTCACCGCGCTTGCCCTGCAGGAAGAAATTGACGAAGCCCACGGCAATGGCGGCCAGAATGGAATAGGCCGCGGAGTGGGACATGGTCTTGCTGCCGGAGGACACCAGCCACACCAGCAGGATCAGAGGAAGGATCAGGTAGCAGTCACGGACCAGCAGACGCCACGCAGGCAGCTCCTCGCGGGGAACGCCCTTCAGGCCCAGCTTCTTGGCCTCCAGATGGACGGCGATGAAGATCCCGGTGAAGTACAGCAGCGCGGGCAGGATGGCCTTGACGGCCACCTGGGCGTAGGGCAGCTTCATGTACTCGGCCATGAGGAAGGCTGCCGCACCCATGATGGGGGGCATGATCTGGCCGCCGGTGGAGGCCGCGGCCTCGACGGCGCCGGCGAACTCGGGCTTGTAGCCGGTCTTCTTCATCATGGGGATGGTGAAGGAACCGGTGGTGACGGTGTTGCCCACGGAGGAGCCGGACACCATGCCGCACAGGGCGGAGCTGATAACAGCCACCTTGGCCGGGCCGCCGCTGGACCAGCCGGCGATGCGGTTGGCGAAGCTGATGAAGAAGTTGGCGATGCCGGTGCGCTCCAGGAACGCGCCGAAGATGATGAACAGAACGATGTAGGTATAGCACACGTTGATGGGCGTACCGATGACGCCGGAGGTGGTGTAGAACAGCTTGTAGATGATGGTTTTCAGCGCGTCATACAGGGTGGCACCGTTCACCGCGCCGGCGTAGCTCAGCTGGTTGATGAACGCGTACACGATCAGCACGCCGGCCACGCACAGAATAGGCAAACCCACGCAGCGGCGGCACAGCTCCATCAGGATCAGGATACCCACCACGCCGATGATGACGTGGACCGTCTCGATACGGGTGGACAGGCGCACCAGCGTCATGGCGTTCAGCGCGAAGTAGAAGAAGCAGGCCGCGCCCACCACCATCAGCACGATATCGTACCAGGGCAGGTAGTTGACCCTGACGTGGTGCTTGCTGGCGGGGTAGGTCAGGAAGCCGATGATAATGATGCAGCCCACGAACATGGTGAGCCGGATCTCGGGCATGGCCTTGGAAAACAGGGTCATGCCGATGCAGAACAGGCCGAACGCGGCCATGAGGATGCGGATGATCAGCTGGGGCGTACCCTCCCACAGGCGGGTGGCGGATTCACGGTCATATTTACGCATGACCGCGTCCAGATCCGGGGCCTCGTCCGCGGCGGTATTGACGCCGTCGGCCGGGTCGGTATCCGGTTTTTTCTTGTCGATGCTCATAGTCGTTTCTCTCCCTGAAGATTACAGAATAGCGCGAGGACTACGGCGGGAAACCCCGCCGTAGCCTCGAAAAGCGTCAATTCTCTGCTAAGGATTTAGTCGCCGAAGTACACGTCCTTGGCGATGACGGTCTCGGTGTAATAGTCGGAGGTCTCCAGCAGCTTGGCGATGTGCTCGCTGTCCAGGCTGACCAGGTAGGTATCCTTGGTGGTGGCCAGGTCGGTCACAGCGGTGGTGGGGGCACCGGCCACGATGAAGGCGGCGTCGATCTGGCCGTTCTTCAGGGCGTCGGCGCTGTCGCTGAAGGACTGGTAGGTGGGCTTGATGTCGTCCTCGGTCAGCCCGTAAGCACCCAGGACGTCAATGGCGTTGAAGTACACGCCGGAACCGGGAGCGCCGATGGACACGGACTTGCCGGCCAGGTCAGCCACGGTCTTGATGCTGGCGTTGGTGGTGACGATCTGCACCTGCTCCATGTACAGGGCGGCCACAGTGGAGAAGCCCTCGACCTTGCTCTCGAACAGGTTGGTGCCGTTGTAGGCGTAGGCCATCACGTCGGACTGGCAGAAGGCGAAGTCAGCGGTGCCGTCCACCAGCTCCTGCACGTTGGCCTGAGAGCCGTTGCCCACCAGACCCACGACGTTGATGCCGGCGTTGTTGGTGGCGTGCTGGGCGATGACGGAGCCGAAGGCGTAGTAGGTGCCGGACTCGCCGCCGGTGACGAAGCGCAGGTTGCGGGAGTCGGTCTCGCCGGCACCTTCCTTGACGGAGGCGACCTCAAAGCCCTTCTCGGAGAAGTACTTGGCAGCGCCGGGGTGATAGGGCACGGAGGTGATGGAAGCGCCGTACTCCAGGCTCAGCTCGCCGTACTTGGCGTGGCTGGTGGTCAGGGACGCGGCGTTGTCGAAGATGTCCGCCACGAACTTGTACACGTCGTCGCTGGACACGTCGTCGCGAGCCAGGATCACCGCGCCCACGGCCACGGTGGTGGTGTCGGTATGCTCAGCGGTCACATCGCCGCCGTCGTCCTTCTTGTCGCCGCAGGCGACCAGGCTCAGCGCCATGACCAGCGCCAGAACCAGTGCAAAAAACTTTTTCATGTTCTTTCTCCTTATTGATAGATAAATTGTTTTCCTCTTCCTGAAAAACAGCTTTTTCCGCCGGCCGGTCGGGCACGGCGGTGTTCAACGGTGCCATTATATCGCAGGCGTAAACTTTTTGCAATATCTAAATGCGGAAAATTTCATTTTTCTGCGGAACGATTTTCCCGTCCGTGCGGACATTCCGCTTTTCTTAGTCGGCATTTCTTTCGGCAAATCCGTAATTTTGTCTGTATCACGGCACTTTTGGCGGCAGCTCATTCACAATGTTAAATCGTTTTGTGCAGGAACGCCCCGCAAGAAGTGCATTTTCTGCTGGTCAATCCTGCAAAATAACAGAGGCGGGGCAAAGCCCCGCCTCTCAGCTTTCTGTCACATTCAACAGCTGCGCCGCAGCAGCTCGCATACCAGTTCATAGGTGCGCTCCGTGGAGGGCACGCTTAGCCGCTCCCGCACGGAGTGTACATCGTGCAGCTCCGGCCCCATGGACACCGCGTCCAGACCGGGGATCTTCTCCATCAGCAATCCGCACTCCAGACCGCCGTGGGTGGCCTCCACCACGCCGTCCTTACCGGTAAGATCCTTATACGCCGCCAGCAGCGTATCCCGGAACTGCGACTCCCTCTTGTACTGCCAGCCGGGGTACACGCCCCGCTCTGCCACAGTGCCGCCCGCCAGCGCCGCCACAGCCCGCACGCGCTGCGCCAGCATCAGCTTCCGGGACGCGATGGACGACCGGATGGAGAACGCGATGTGCAGTCCGTCGCCGTCCAGCTTCACCACGCCCATATTCAGGGATGTCTGCACCAGACCGGGGAAATCCGTGTCCATAGCCTCCACGCCCTGCGGCATGGCCGTCAGCGCCTGCACCAGCGTCACGGTGCGCTCTGCGGACACGGCTTTTGCCGTCTCCGCCGCCGCGCAGGTCAGCGTCACATCGGGGTCGGTGACGGCGTACTCGTTCTTCAGCACCCCCTCAAGCTCCCGAATAAACGCTTCGAACGCCCGGCCGCTGCCCTTGGGCAGCGCCACCGCCGCATCGCAGCGGGAGCAGATCACGTTGTCAAACTGGCCGCCGGAGATGGCCGCCAGCCGCAGGCCGGGGAACTTCTCCAGCGCTGTGGCCAGTACCCGTCCCATGAGGCGGTTGCCGCTGCCGCGTCCCAGATGGATGTCCGCACCGGAGTGACCGCCCCGCAAGCCGGCCACGGTGATGCCGAAGCCCTCCATGCCCGCCGCATCGGTCAGCGCTGCGGGCAGCAGGCAGTCGGAGCGCATGCCGCCTGCACAGGACACGGTGAACACGCCCTCCAGTTCGGAGTCCAAATTCAGCAGCTTTTTGCCCTTCAGGTCAGAGCAGTCCAGCGCAAAGGCGCCGTCCATGCCCACCTCCTCGTCCACGGTGAACACCGCCTCGATGGGCGGATGTACCAGCGTATCATCCGACAGGATCGCCAGGATCATGGCCACGGCAATGCAGTTGTCGCCGCCCAGCGACGTCTTGTCCGCCCAGACCCACTCACCGTCGGTCATCAGGTCAAGTCCCTCGCGGGTCATGTCCTTGGTGCAGTCGTCGGTCTTGGCGCACACCATGTCGATGTGCCCCTGCAGGATGATCGGCTCGGCGCTCTCATGGCCGGGAGATGCCGGCTTCCAGATCACCACGTTGTTGCACGGCTCCTGCCGGTACTTCAGTCCCAGTTCCTTGGCAAAGTCCACGCACAGATCGCTGATGATCTTCGTGTTGCCGCTGCCGTGGGGCACCGAGCACAGCTTTTCAAAATATGCGAACACCTTTTCTGGCTTCAAGCCTTTCAAAACAGCCATTTTGATACTCCTTTCCCATGCGGCCGCGGTCTCCGCGCCGCCCATTCAGTATAGCATATCCGCCTGCCGAGCGCAAGCAAGTCCCTATGTGCCCACAGCCCATGCTTTCGCATGGGCTGTGTATGCAGCACACATTATCAGAAGTCGCCCAGGCCCATATCGTCCTCGGTGTTGGGCGCTTCCTCGTCGTCTTCCTCGGTGGGAGGCGCGGGGATGAATTCCTCCAGATAGGCCTCCTCCGGCAGACCAGCCATATACGCCGGCAGGTTGATGATGATGCCGTCGATGTTATGGGGCAGTGTCATTTGGTACGTTTCCGTTGTCTCGCTGCCGCCCTTCTGCTGCATGACCTCCACGGTCAGCTCCAGCTTGTCGCCGATGACGGTGGTCAAGCAGCGCTCCTTTTCGTACAGCTTGGAGATCTGCTCGCCGTTCACATACACAGTGATCTTATAGGGTGCCTCCACAGACTGGCCGCCCTTGTCCACTGCGCGGTTGTCGAAATAGACGGTGTGGCCGCGGCCAATGCGCAGCATCAGCACGGCGACGAGCACCAGCACCAGAACGAAGGCGATACGGATGATCCACGAACGTTTCGTCGTTTTCATGCGGTTCTCCCCTCCTCCTCGGCCTTCTGCTCAATGGCCAGCTGCTGACCCAGCGTGCGGTTCTCCTTGCGCTTCTTGGCCTCGTACATGACCAGTGCCACGGTGATAACGGCGTAGGACACGAACACGCGGAAGTACTCGCCGATCATGGAGTCGCCGGTGATCTTGGTTCCGGCGGCCGGCGCCACGATGAACATGGTATGGAACAGGAGCACACCCAGGAACACGTTGCCGATGGACGCCTTTTCCACGGAGGCGCCGCCCACCAGCAGCGCGGCGATGCAGAACATGCCGACGTTGGTATGCGCCGTATAGGTGGGGAAGTTGCCCATGTTCTGCAGATAGATGATCATGCCGAAGCCCGCAAACACGGTGGACATGACGATGGAGATCAGGCGGGTGCGGTCCACATTGATACCGGCGTCACGCGCCACGTTCATATCCTGTCCCACCGCGCGCATGTCCTGACCCAGCTTCGTGCGGCGGAACCACACGATGAACAGGCAGGCCAATGCGATGATGATCAGCGTCAGCACGGGGATCTTCACGCCGCCCACGTAGACGGCCAGCGCGTTATCCACGCTCTGCCGCATCTGCAGAAGGCTGACTGTGTTGCGGATACCAAAGCCGCGGGGCAGCTTCAGTGTGTTGTGGAGGATGGGGATGATGGGCCCCATCATATACAACACCACCAGCTGGTACACACCGGTCATGCAATAGGCGATAAAGTAGCTGGTGACCATCTCGCGGCCCTTGGCGCGGTTCAGGATGCTGCCGCACATAAGACCCAGCAGAATGGACAGGGGGATGGACAGGATGGCCGCCAGCACCAGACCGGGGATACCCCAGATCTGCCAGTCCGCCACCAGGATCAGCGCGATCTCGCCGGCCATAGCGCCCAGCGTCATGGCAAAGTTCAGACCCATACCGGCCATAATGGGGATCAGCAGGCTCAGGATCAAAAAGGCGTTGCGCCCCAGACGGGTCATAGCCTCGTTAAGTATGTAGCTCACCGGCAGGCCGGACACGGGGATGAGCACGGCGCAGATGATGATAAACAGGACGGGCACTGAGTTTTTGCCCAGGAATTGCTTTACGTCGAATCTCTTACCCTTCATGTCAGCGCCCCCTTTCCGTCTTTCTGGTCAGGGCATAGAGGATCATGCCGTTGGATACCACGATACGGATGACCTCGCTCATATCCATCTGGAAGGCGGCGCTCATCACGGTGGGGGTCATGGTCACCACGCCCTGATACAGGATCGTACCGATAATCACATTGCCGATGGATGCCTTATTCACCGACGCGCCGCCGATCAGGATGGCGGCCACGGCGGGCATGGCCATCCAGAAGGGGCCGTTGTACAGCTGTATGAAGCCGAAGCCCTGCTCATACACCAGAATACCCACAGCGCCCAGCCAGGTGGACATGATCACGGAGATAAGCCGCATCTTGTCCACGTTGATGCCCGCTGCGCGGGCAAAGGCGGGGTTGGAGCCCACAGCGGTCATGGCGGTGCCGGTCTTGGTGTGCAGGAACGCCCACATCAGCACGGCCATCAGCATGAAGAACAGCAGCGTACCGGTGGGGATCACCAGATTGATGCCGATGCTGTTCAGGTCGATGGTCAGAATGTTGGCCAGCGCCTTGTCGTAATAGCCCTCCAGCGAGATGACGGTACGCAGACCGCTGGCGGAGAAGCCCCACACCATGGTAGGGTGCTTATACGGCAGCAGCAGCCACATCATGCACATGAAGGACACGGACGAGAAGCCCACATAGGTGGCGATCATCATCTCGCCGCCCTTGATCTTGTTCAGCAGCCAACCATAGCCGCCGCCGAACAGCAGGGCAAAGGGCGTGGCGATGAGGATGGCCATAAGGAAGCTGGCAAAGCCGGTGTAGCCCAGCTCGATGGACAGCGTGGCACCCAGCAGTCCGGACACGATACCCAGCGGCAGGCCGAAGTTCAGGCCGCAGCCGGAGTGTACCATGGGCACCATGGCCAGCACCATCACGGCGTTCCAGCTGAAACGGGTGATGATATTGGTGATCTGTGTGGGGAAATCCAGCCCCACGCAGGGCGCGGCGATGAGCAGCAGCAGCAGGAAGCACGCGATGATCAGACGCGGCAGGCCGAAGCTGTCCAGCAGCTCTCGGAATTTTGACTTGTTTCCAAGTGTGGTCGTATTGCCCATTTCTTCCTCCTTACTTCACCTGACTGACCATGAGCATACCGAACTCCTCGGAGGAATGGTCAGCAGGCAGGATACCGGCGACCCTGCCGCCGGAGACGATGGCGATGCGGTCGCAGATCTGGCGCAGCTCCTCCAGCTCGGAGGAGATCATCACCACCGTGACGCCGGATTCGCGGTTAAATTTCTTCAGTGCCTCCAGCACCAGCGCCTTGGCGCCCACGTCGATACCGCGGGTAGGCTCGGACACGAAGAGGAAGCGGGGCTCCAGCGCGAACGCCTTGGCCAGACACACCTTCTGCTGGTTGCCGCCGGACAGCTCTCTGGCCTTCTGGTCGGAGCCGGTACACTTGATCTGCAATTCATCGATATACCGGTTCGTCACCGTGTGGATGGCCTTTTCGTCGCGCCATGTGAAGAAACCCATTCTCTTCAGGAACTTGTCCTGCACCTGCATGGCGGGGAACGCCACGTTCCACTCCAGCGACTCGTCCAGCAGCAGACCCACGCCGCGCCGATCCTCGGACACGAAGGCCAGCTGGGAGTCCAGGCACTTCCGGGGGCTGTTCAGCGCGATAGGCTTGCCGTCGAACTCCACGGTGCCGCCCGCCTCGTACAGGCCCATCACGCCGTTGGGAATACCCAGCTTGCCCTGGCCGGCCAGACCGCCGATGCCCAGGATCTCGCCCTCCTTCACGTCCAGATCCACGTTGCGGACGATCTCGCCGGGCATATCCACCCACAGCTTGCGGATGGACAGAATGGTGCGGGCATCGGAGTGGTCGCGGATGTCGTGGGCAGCGCCGCCGGCAGCCACCTCGCGCCCCACCATGTAGTGGGTGATGTCGCGGACATCCGTCTCGCCGGCGGCCACGTCCTTGACAACGTAGCCATCCCGCATGATGACCACCTTATCGCACACCGACAGAATCTCCTGCAGGCGGTGGGTGATGAAGATCACGGCGATGCCCCGGGAGGCCATGCCGCGGATGGAGTCCAGCAGGGCCTGTGCCTCCTGCTCGGTGAGCACGGCGGTGGGTTCATCCAGGATCAGCAGCTTCAGGTTCTCCTTGCTCAGCTCGCGGGCGATCTCCGTAAACTGCTTGTGCCCCACGGGCATGCTGCTGATGACCATCTTCTGGTCGATAGCCACGCCCATCTTCTCAATGGCTTTTGCGGCGCGGTTATCCATTTCCTTATAGTCGAGAGTGTCCAGGCGCGGGCCGAACACTTCTGAAATGACGCTTTTTTTCTTGGGCTCGCGGTTGAGGAGGATGTTCTCCGTGGCAGTAAAGCCGGGGATCAGCGAGAACTCCTGATGCACCATGCCGATGCCGGCCTTCAGCGCATCAAAGGGGGTGTTGAACTGCACTTTTTCTCCGTCGATCAGGACATCCCCCTCGTAGCCGCCCGTCTCACGGATCACGTCCATGCCAAACAGTATTTTCATCAAGGTGCTCTTTCCGGCACCGTTTTCGCCCACCAGACCCAGCACCTCGCCCTCTTTCAAGGTGAAGTTGATGTCTGTGAGCACCTGATTGCCGAAAAAGCCCTTTTTGATATTCCGCATCTCAAGCAGCGGAGCATTGTTCTTTTCCATATTCATCCCTACCTATAGCAGCGAGGAGGGAGGATGCCCTCCCTCCCCGCTTTAATGGTTGCTTCAAAAGCCTGTCGTCAGCTGATGGTGAAGTACTTTTCCGGGATCTCCACGGTAGCGTTGCCCATGAAGTGGCCGGGATCGCCCATGATATAGGTATCCTGATAGATCAGGAACACGTTTTCAGACTTCGCGCCGGTGGTGGCGTTGGTGTAGCTGGCGCCGTTCCAGGCCGCCTTGGGAGAGTAGACCTGCAGCGCGGCAGCCACATCGTCCATGTCCTTCAGCTCACTCTTGCCGTCCAGCACGTTCTTGGCGTGCAGAGCAAGACCGGCGGACAGGGTGTAGCCGTAGGAGTAAGCCCAGGTACCGAAGTGATCGGCGCCGCCCTTCTCAACGATGGCGGACTCGACCTTGGTCAGGATCTTCTCGAAATCACCGGCTTCCTCGGTCAGATCAATACCCAGCGCGCCGGGATAGCCCATCAGGGGGGAGGGCAGGTCGGCCTCGATGAAGTAGCCGCCGCACTCCAGCAGGCGCTTCAGCAGAGGCTCGGTGTGCGCATCGTTGGTGCAGAAGTAAGCAGCCTTCTGGCCGTACTTCTCGACCCATGCGGGCACCTGCTCCAGAATGTAGGCCTGAGCGCCGGAAACGCCCACGTCAGAGGTGGGATCGGGAGCCGTCTCCAGGACGAACTTCATGCCGAACTCCTCGCAAGCGGCCTTCATGATGGCCACGCGGCGGCTCATGGTCTCATAGGACATGTGGCGGGGGAAGGAGATATGTACGAAGGTGTCGCAGCCCAGCTCGTGCGCGGTGCGGATGATCAGATAGCCGCGGGACACGAAGTCGTTGTTGGTGACCAGGTCGGCAGCGGAGCCGATCTCGGGCAGATCCTCGTGAGCCTCGCCTGCGATGCAGATGATGTCAGGGCGGGTCTCCTTGATCTTGCGGAACGCCTCGGTGGTGCCGGGAACGGACTGGTTGACGATGATGGCCTTCATCAGGGGGTCGGCGGACAGGTTCACGATGGACTGGATGGTGGTCTCAGTCTCCTCGGTGAAGTTGTCGGGATAGATGGCCAGCTGGACCATATCCTCGCCATACTCCTTCTGGAAGGCCTCGGCGCCGCGGCGATCATCCTCGGACTGAGAGACGGAGCCGGTCACGATGCCGATCTTGTAGGGCACGGTGTTATCATCGGTCTCGCCCTTCTTTTCGCCGCAGGCGACCAGGGAGAACGCCATGATGAGAGCCAGCAGCAGAGAAACTACTTTTTTCATGTTTACCTCCTAATTCCTTTACCATAGTTTGTTGTTTCCTCCGCCAGAAGGAAACAGCGAACAGGGCGCGCCCCATTCACTTCTATGCATTCGGGTGCTGCGCACCCATTTGATTTTACCAGATAAGTTCACACTCTGTCAACATATTTGTGTCTCTGAATAGTGTTCAATAGCGCATCTCCTTGTTTTTCATCCACACACTTTCCCACATTTTTTGGCGCATTTGCATCATTTTCATGTATTTTTCATGCGGTTTTCTGTCAGAATCCTGCTGTTTTGCTATAATAAACTTTTCTTTTGGCGAAATCTGTTTTTTGTCTGACTGCAGCAAAAGAGACAGGCTTCCGCCTGTCTCTCTCGCTTACCTTATGACTTATGGCACTCGTCAGATCTTCTGCTTCTCATCCACGATCTGGCGCAGCTTGGCAGAGAAATCCTCCAGCGTCATGGCGCCCAGGTCCTCGCCCTTGCGGGTACGGACGGAGACGGTGCCGTTCTCCATGTCGCGGTCGCCAACCACCAGCATGAAGGGGATCTTCTCCAGGGTGGCCTCGCGGATCTTCTTGCCTATCTTCTCGTTGCGGCTGTCCACCTCCACGCGGAAGCCCTGCTTGCGCAGCTCCGCGGCCTGCTGCACGCAGTAGTCGGCAGCGCGGTCAGTAATAGGCAGGAAGCGTACCTGCTCGGGCATCATCCAGGTGGGCAGCGCACCGGCGTACTCCTCGATCAGGTAGGCCAGTGTCCGCTCATAGCAGCCCAGAGACGTGCGGTGGATGATATAGGGCAGGGCCTTGTTGCCGTTCTCATCGATATAGTACATGCCGAAGCGCTCCGCCAGCAGCATATCGATCTGGATGGTGACAAGGGTATCCTCCTTGCCGTACACATTCTTGTACTGGATGTCCAGCTTGGGGCCGTAGAACGCGGCCTCGTCAATGCCCACGGTGTAGTCCACGTTCAGATCCTTCAGGATGCGCTCCATGGCGGCCTGGGCGTGGTCCCACTGCTCCGCCGTGCCCTCGTACTTGTTGTTGGGGTTGGCGGGGTCCCACTGGGAGAAGCGGAACGTGCACTTTTCCAACAGGCCCACGGTGCCCAGGCAGTACTTGGCCAGATCCAGGCACTGCTTGAACTCCTCCTCCAGCTGGTCGGGGCGCAGCACCAGATGTCCCTCGGAAATGGTGAACTGGCGGACGCGGATCAGGCCGTGCATCTCACCGGAGTCCTCGTTGCGGAACAGGGTGGATGTCTCGCCCAGACGCATGGGCAGGTCGCGGTAGCTGCGGCCGCGGTTCAGGAACACCTGATACTGGAACGGGCAGGTCATGGGACGCAGGGCAAAGCACTCCTTCGTCTCATCCGCGGGATCGCCCATGACGAACATGCCGTCCAGATAATGATCCCAGTGACCGGAGATCTTGTACAGCTCACGCTTGGCCATCAGAGGCGTCTTGGTCAGCAGATAGCCACGCTGCTGCTCGGTGTCCTCCACCCAGCGCTGCAGCAGCTGGATAACGCGGGCACCCTTGGGCAGCAGGATGGGCAAGCCCTGGCCAATGCAGTCCACAGTGGTGAAATATTCCAGCTCGCGTCCCAGCTTATTGTGGTCGCGCTTCACGGCCTCCTCCCGCTCCTTCAGATAGGCATCCAGCTCGTCCTTGCTGGGGAAGGCCACGCCGTAGATACGCTGCAGGGTCTGGCGGTTGGAGTCGCCGCGCCAGTAAGCGGCGTTGCAGGCGGTCAGCTTGATGCCGTTGCCCTTGATGCGGCCGGTGGAGTCCACATGGGGACCGGCGCACAGGTCCACGAACTCGCCCTGCTTGTAGAAGGAGATGTGGGCGTCCTCGGGCAGATCGTTGATGAGTTCCACCTTGTAGGGCTCTTCCTTTTCCTCCATGTACTTGACAGCCTCGGCGCGGGGCAGCTCGAAGCGCTCCAGCTTCAGCTTCTCTTTACAGATCTTACGCATTTCAGCCTCGATCTCGCCCAGGTCGTCCTGGGTGAAGGCGAAGGGCGCGTCCAGATCGTAATAAAAGCCGTTGTCGATGCTGGGGCCGATGGCCAGCTTTACCTCCGGGTGCAGGCGCTTGACAGCCTGGGCCAGGATGTGGGAGCAGGTGTGCCAGTAGGTCTTGCGGTACTGCTCATTTTCAAACGTAAATTCCTTGTTTTCCTTGTTGACTTCGCTCATAGTCTGTTCCTCCTTGTGATCGGGGCTGGATAAATAAAAATCCCCACCCCTGAATGGTATCAGGGGTGAGGTAATAGGCATTACTCCACGGTTCCACCCTGCTTACGGCCTGCACAGCATTTTTACTGTCCGCTGCGGATGGCGGGATATCTTTCGTCGAGACAAGGCGCAGGAGCGCAGGAATACGGTCTGTATTTCAAGCTTCTGCAACGCAGTATCGGCGGAAGAGATCCGGCATACGCCGTCGCTTTCGATCGCTGTAACGGGCGATACCCGTCCTGCTCGTCGCAGGCGGCTCGGAAGTGGTACGGGCCGTGTCCTTGGCGGGGTGCTTTCAGCCGGGGGCGCCCCTCTCTTTGGCCGCGGAAAAACAGCTTCTTCTTCGTCACTGCCTTTTTGATGGCAATAAGTATAAACCGTTCGGCGCGGTTTGTCAACGGGTGGTTTCACGGGGGAAGGGCAAAATCAGCCGCGTGAAGCAAAAAGAGACATCCGAAAGGATGTCTCTTTTTGCTGGCGCGGAAGGAGGGATTTGAACCCTCGCGCCGCTTTTGACGGCCTACTCCCTTAGCAGGGGAGCCCCTTCGGCCACTTGGGTACTTCCGCATACATATTTATTTTCTGGCGGAGAGAGTGGGATTCGAACCCACGGATGCTTTCACATCGCCGGTTTTCAAGACCGGTGCTTTCGACCACTCAGCCATCTCTCCGTGTGTAAAAGCGCTCCTGATGCCAGATGCGAATAATATATTACCATGTGCGGCGGACTTTGTCAACAAAAAGAACCGCAACATTTTTGAAAAAATTTGAAAAATTTGAAAAATAAAAAAGGATTTTGAGAAAAAACGGAGAATAATAAAAATGTGTGGTAAGAAATATTGATCATGTGATAGGAGAGATTCTATGACGATACGGGAACAGCAGGAAAAAAGGGAGCACGAAGTGCTCAGCAGATATGCGGCGTTCAGTGATCAGTCCACAGGACGTGACAGACCGGAGGAGCAGTGCGACCTCAGAACGGTCTACCAGAGAGACAGGGACAGGATACTCCACTGCAAGGCGTTCAGGAGACTTAAGCATAAGACTCAGGTATTTCTGTCGCCGGGTGATGATCACTACAGGACCAGACTGACCCATACTCTGGAGGTGTCGCAGATAGCAAGGACGATAGCCAGATCACTCAGGCTCAACGAGGATCTGACGGAGGCGATAGCGCTGGGACATGACCTGGGACATACGCCATTTGGACATGTCGGTGAGCGGACACTTGCGGCCTGCGCGGGCAATAATTTCAGCCACAATGTTCAGAGCGTAAGGGTTGTGGAACGTCTTGAGAACCGTGGTGAGGGACTTAATCTAACCTGGGAGGTCCGGGACGGAATGCTAAACCATAAGACATCATGCACTCCGCATACGCTGGAGGGACAGTGTGTGAGACTGGCGGACAAGATAGCGTACGTCAATCATGATATAGATGATGCGATAAGGGGTAACATATTGAAGGAGGAGGATCTTCCGACCAATATCACCGACATTCTCGGGAAGAATACCCGCACCAGACTGAACTGTCTCATACATGATGTGATAAATACGAGTCAGGACAAGGATTATGTCGGTATGTCGGCGGAGATCGGGGATGCTCTGGGGAAGCTGAGAACATACATGTTCAGATATCTCTACACTAACCCGATAGCCAAGAGCGAGGAGCTCAAGGCTGTGTCATTCTATGCTACTGATGCAAAGACGACATATGAAGTATATGTGGCTACAAATTTTGAGGACACTGACGATCTGGCAAATAAGAAGCTTGTCGCGTCAGGCGAGATGGAGTACGCAGGATCTGTCTCTTATACACATCTGACGCTGCCGACGAAGCTAGAAGTG
>ENA-OYFF01000042-OYFF01000042.1-human-gut-metagenome-genome-assembly--contig:-NODE-42-length-27269-cov-6.027486_pt1 | contig 27269 bp, 25 predicted proteins | sample MGYA00243649_ERZ652939 | MGnify/ENA primary metagenome ERZ652939 (study PRJEB26926, sample SAMN06165315) | human gut metagenome | biome: ENVO:00009003; feature: ENVO:2100002; material: ENVO:00002003... | reverse complement strand
GCTGGGAGACGAGGCCGCCAAGGGCGGTAGCCTGACCGTCTTTGAAAAGGCCTGCGACGACGCGGTGCTCCGCGCCGCCGGCGCGGCACGCCGGGTACCCTTCGGCGTAGAGGTGGCGCTGGGCTATCTAGCGGCAAAGGAAGCGGAGTGGACGGCGGTGCGTACCGTGCTGTCCGGCCGGATGGCCGGTGTGCCGGCGGAGGCGCTCCGGGAAAGGCTGCGTGAGCAATATGTATAAGATCGCCGTTATTGGGGACCGGGACAGCGTGCTGGGCTTCCGTGCGCTGGGGCTGGACGTGTTCCCCACCGAGAATACCGATGCGGGGCGCAGAACGCTGCACCGCCTGGCGCAGGAGGACTACGCCGTCATCTATATCACCGAGCAGCTGGCGCAGCAGCTGACCGCCGAGATCGCCCGGTATAAAGACGCACCCCTGCCCGCCGTTATCCTCATCCCCGGCAAGACCGGTTCGCTGGGCATCGCCGGGGCCGCCCTGCACGACGCGGTGGAACGCGCCGTGGGTGCGGATATTTCCTGAAAGGAGCAAGAGAATGGGTAAGATCATCAAAGTCTCCGGCCCGCTGGTGGTGGCGGACGGCATGGCGGACGCCAACATGGCGGACGTGGTGCGCGTAGGTCCCCAGCAGCTGATCGGAGAGATCCTGAATATGACCGGCGACCGGGCCTCCATACAGGTGTATGAGGAGACGTCCGGTCTTGGTCCCGGCGCTGATGTGGTCACCACCGGCGCACCGCTGAGCGTGGAGCTGGGCCCCGGCCTGATCGAGAATATCTATGACGGCATCCAGCGTCCGCTGGAGGAGATCGTCCGCCGGGTGGGCAGCAACATCACCCGCGGCATTCAGGTGCCGCCGCTGGACCGCGACAGGCTGTGGGACTTTACCCCCACCGCCGCTGTGGGCGACACCGTGGCTGTGGGCGACATTCTGGGCACCGTGCCGGAGACGGAGTCCGTGCTGCACAAGATCATGGTGCCCAAGGGCGCCGAGGGCACGGTGGCGTGGCTGGCCGAGGCCGGACAGTACAACATCACCCAGCCCATCGCCCGGGTGAAGCTGGCCAACGGTGAGGTGCGTGAGCTGACCATGGTGCAGAAGTGGCCCGTCCGCGTGGGCCGCCCCTATAAAAAGAAATTCCCGCCGGTAAAGCCTTTGCAGTCCGGCCAGCGTGTCATCGACACCATGTTCCCCATCGCCAAGGGCGGCACCGCCGCCGTGCCCGGGCCCTTCGGCTCCGGCAAGACCGTGGTGCAGCACCAGCTGGCCAAGTGGGCCGACGTGGACATCGTGGTCTATATCGGCTGCGGCGAGCGCGGTAACGAGATGACCGACGTACTGCGGGAGTTTCCGGAGCTGACCGACCCCCGCACCGGCGAGAGCCTGATGAAGCGTACAGTGCTGATCGCCAACACCTCGGATATGCCTGTGGCCGCCCGTGAGGCATCGGTCTACACCGGCATCACCATCGCGGAGTATTTCCGCGACATGGGCTACGATGTGGCCGTCATCGCCGACTCTACCTCCCGCTGGGCCGAGGCCCTGCGCGAGATGTCCGGCCGGTTGGAGGAGATGCCCGGCGAGGAGGGATATCCCGCCTATCTGGCCTCCCGTCTGGCGCAGTTCTATGAGCGCGCCGGCGTGGTGCAGTGCCTGGCCAGTGACGAGCGCACCGGCTCCCTGACCGCCGTAGGCGCGGTGTCGCCTCCCGGCGGCGACCTGAGTGAACCGGTGGCACAGGCCACCATGCGTATCGTCAAGGTCTTCTGGTCGCTGGACGCTTCGCTGGCCTATCGCCGCCACTTCCCGGCCATCAACTGGCTGAACTCCTACTCCCTGTATCTGGACGCGGTGACGCCCTGGTTCAACGAGAACATGGGCGAGGACTTCATCCGGAACCGCAACCGCGCCATGCACCTTTTGCAGGAGGAGAACGAGCTGAACGAGATCGTCCAGCTGGTGGGCAAGGATTCCCTGTCCGCCAACGACCAGCTGACGTTGGAGATCGCCCGGATGCTGCGGGAGGACTTCCTGCAGCAGAATGCCTTTATGGACGTGGACTCCTACTCCAGCTTTGACCGGCAGATGCAGCTGCTGGGGCTGATCCTGCACTACGAGTCCCTGTGCCGCGGCGCTGTGGACAAGGCCGTGGCCCCATCCGCGCTGTACGCCATCCCCGCCCGGGAGAAGCTGGGCTGGGCCAAGTACGCCGCCGCAGAGGAATACGCCGCCAACTACGCCGCCGTCCGCGCTGATATGGAGCGCGAGATCGCCGAGCTGATCCGAAAGGCTGGTGAAGAGGAATGATGAAGGAATACCGTACCATCCACGAGGTGTCCGGTCCCCTGATGGTGGTGGACCATGTGGAGGGCGTCACCTATGACGAGCTGGCGGAGATCCAGCTGCACAGCGGCGAGGTCCGCCGCTGCAAGGTGCTGGAGGTCAACGGCGACCGCGCCGTGGTCCAGCTGTTCGACTCCTCCGCCGGCATCAACCTGCGGGATGCCACCATCCGCTTCCTGGGCCACCCCTTGCAGCTGGGCGTATCCGCCGATATGCTGGGGCGCGTGTTCAACGGCATGGGCGAGCCCATCGACGGCGGCCCCGCCCTGCTGGCGGAGGAATACCGGGACATCAACGGCCTGCCCATGAACCCGGCGGCCCGTGACTATCCCAACGAGTTCATTCAGACCGGCATCAGCACCATCGACGGACTGAACACGCTGGTCCGCGGCCAGAAGCTGCCCATCTTCTCCTGCTCCGGCCTGCCCCACGCCAATCTGGCGGCGCAGATCGCCCGACAGGCCAGGGTGCTGGATGACAGCTCCAACTTCGCCGTGGTGTTCGCCGCTATCGGCATCACCTTTGAGGAGTCGGAGTTCTTTGTGCGGGAGTTCCAGCGCACCGGCGCCATCGAGCGCACGGTGCTGTTCACCAATCTGGCCAACGACCCCGCCGTGGAGCGTATCGCCACGCCCCGTATGGCGCTGACCGCCGCGGAGTATCTGGCCTTTGAGAAGGATATGCATGTGCTGGTGATCCTGACGGATATCACCAACTACGCCGAGGCGCTGCGTGAGGTCTCCGCCGCCAAGAAGGAGGTCCCCGGACGCCGCGGCTATCCCGGCTATCTGTACACCGACCTGGCCAGTATGTACGAGCGCGCCGGCCGCAAGCTGGGGTGCAAGGGCTCCATCACCATGATCCCCATCCTGACCATGCCGGAGGACGACAAGACCCACCCCATCCCCGACCTGACCGGCTACATCACCGAGGGGCAGATCATTCTGAGCCGCGACCTGTACCGCAAGAACATCCTGCCGCCGGTGGACGTGCTGCCCTCTCTGTCCCGTCTGAAGGACAAGGGCGTGGGCGCCGGCAAGACCCGGGAGGATCACGCGCCCACCATGAACCAGCTGTTCGCCGCCTACGCCAGCGGTAAGGAGGCCAAGGAGCTGATGACCATTCTGGGCGAGGCTGCCCTGAGTCCCACGGACCTGCTGTACGCCAAGTTCGCCGACGAGTTCGAGAAGCGCTACGTCTCGCAGGGGTTCGACGAGAACCGCACCATAGAGCAAACACTGGACCTGGGCTGGGAGCTGCTGCGTATGCTGCCCCGCAGTGAGCTGAAGCGCATCAAGCCGGAGATGCTGAACAAGTATCTGCCGGTGAAGGAGTGAGCGCCATGGCGGGAAAGACTGTCAATCCCACCCGGATGGAGCTGACCCGGCTGAAGGGCCGGCTGAAGACCGCACGCCGGGGCCACAAGCTGCTGAAGGACAAGCGGGACGAGCTGATGAAGCAGTTTATGGACGTGGTGCGGCGCAACCGCGCGCTCCGCGCCAAGGTGGAGCAGGGGCTGAAGGAGGCCAACGCCGCCTTCACCGTGGCCGCCGCCCTGATGGGACCGGAGGTGCTGGAGGAGGCCCTGTCCTGCCCGCGGCGCAGCGTGTCGCTGGAGGTGTCCACCCGGAACATCATGAGCGTGAACGTGCCGGTGTTCACCTTCCAGACCGACAGCGGCGACGACGCGCTGCTGCCCTATGGCTTCGCCCAGACCAGCGGCGAGTTGGACGCGGCGCTGGAGAAGATGCAGGCGGTATTCGCCGATATGCTGGAGCTGGCGCAGGTGGAAAAGACCATGCAGCTGCTGGCCCAGGACATCGAAAAGACCCGCCGGCGGGTCAACGCGCTGGAGTATGTGATGATCCCGGAGACGGAGCAAAACATCCGGTATATCACCATGAAGCTGGACGAGAACGAGCGCGGCAACACCACACGGCTGATGAAGGTCAAGGAGATGGTATTGCAGGACGCGCACCACTACCAGCCGTGATGAATCAAAACCTCCGGCTAAGCCGGAGGTTTTGATTTTTGCTTATTGCTCGTTCCACTGTGCCAGGGCGCTGCGGGCGGCGGACTGCTCCGCCTCCTTTTTGCTGCGGCCGGTGCCCTGGCCGAGCTCTCTGCCGTTCAGCGTCACCCGGAAGGTGAACTGCTTGGCGTGGTCGGGGCCGGAGGTACCGGTCAGCTCATAGTGCAGCACCTGGCCGCTTCTGCGCTGGACCAACTCCTGCAGCTCCGTCTTATAGTCCCGGCGGCGCTCCTCCACCACCTCCTCACGCTCCTTGTCCAGCAGGACACGGTGGATGAGGTCACTGGCGGCGTCCATCCCGCCGTCCAGATACACGGCGGCAAATACCGACTCGGTGGCGTCGGCCAGTATGGAGGGCCGGCAGCGGCCACCGCCCTGCTCCTCGCCCTTGCCCAGCAGCAGATAATTGCCCAGGTCAAGGGACTGGGCCACCTCATGCAGGCTCTCCTCACACACCAGGGCGGCACGGATGCGGGTCAGGTCGCCCTCCGGCAGCTCCGGGTGCTTTTTGAACAGGTGCTCGGCGGACACAAAGCCCAGCACGGCATCGCCCAGGAATTCCAAGCGCTCGTTGCTGCGTATGCCCTCGCTGCGGTGCTCGTTGGCGTAGGAGCTGTGGTACAGGGCGGCACGGAGCAGCTCCGGGTCGCGGAAGGTGTAGCCCAGCTTTTTTTCCAGTTCTTCCATAGGAACCTCCTGAAAAAATACGGCCCTGCCGGGCCGTATTTTCTGTCGTTATAGTCGGATCAGCCCAGCTTGCTGTTGAGATAGCGGACGCAGTCGCCGACGGTCTTGAGGCCGGCCAGGTCTTCTTCGTCGATCTCGCCGATGTCAAACTCCTCTTCCATCGCCATGACCAATTCCACCAGATCCACAGAATCGGCACCCAGGTCGTCCACGAAAGAGCTGTCCATGCTGATCTCGTCGGCATCGATAGCGAACTGCTCGGCGATCAGATCCTGCATCGTCTTGAAGATCTCTTCCATAGTCAAGGGTATTCCTCCTTCTTTGCTTGTTATCTCCGAAAATAATACGGCAATCGTGTGACAGTGTCAATACCTTTTTGGTAAATTTATACGGTGGGAAGCTGCATTTTGTCTATGTGCGCCGCGATGGCCTCGGTAATACCGCTTTCGGCCACCTGAATGGCCTGCCCCACCGCGTTCTCGATGGCCTCGGCGTTGGAGCCGCCGTGGGCCTTGATGACCGGCCTGGAAATGCCGATGAAGGCCGTGCCGCCCACCTTGTTGGGGTCCAGCCGCGCTTTAAAGGCGTTCAGCCCCGGCATCACCAGCAGGGCGGCAAGCTTCGTCAGCAGGTTCTTTTTGAACATTCCCTTCAGGGCGCTGCCTGCGAAGGAGCCCACGCCCTCGATGGACTTGAGCATCACGTTGCCGGAGAAGCCGTCGGTAACGATCACGTCACAGCCGCCCTTGATGGCGTCCTTGGCCTCGATATTGCCGATGAAGTGCAGATCGCCCCGGGCGTCCGCCGCGCGCAGCAGGGCCAGGGTCTGCTTTTGCAGATCGGTGCCCTTGCTGTCCTCCGCACCGATATTCAGCAGGCCCACGCGGGGCGTCGCCACCCCCAGCACCCGCTGGGCATAGAAATTGCCCAGATAGGCGAACTGGAGCAGATACTCCGGGGTACACTCGGCGTTGGCGCCGCAGTCGATAAGCACAGCGCTGCCGGTGGTGGTGGGGATGACCGGCGCCATAGCCGCACGGCGGATGCCATGGATACGCTTGGTGATCAGCGTCGCACCGGTCAGCAGCGCACCGGTGGAGCCGGCGGACACCGCTGCGTCGCCCTCTCCATCACGCAGCATAGTCAATGCCGCGCCCATGGAGGTATCCTTCTTCCGGCGGAACACCGTGGCGGGGTCGTCGCACATCTCCACTGTCTCCGTGGTGGGGCGGAGGGTCACACCCTGCGGCAGCGTTGCCGCGCCGCACCGGGCCGCTGCGGCCCGGATGGCCGCCTCGTCACCGGTGAGGACGATGTCACAGCCAAAGCGGCTGTGGGCGCTGAGCGCACCCCTGACGATCTCCAGCGGGGCGTTGTCGCCGCCCATAGCGTCGATGATGATCTTCACAGAGAAAGCACCTCCTCTTTCATGGTATCCAGAATGGCCAGCGACCGCTGGCTCAGCTCTGCATTTTTGTTGCGCTTGCCCTTGACCCGGTGGTCCAGCGGCGGGATAATGCCGAAGTTCACGTTCATGGGCTGAAAGTCCGCCACGCTCTCGTTGCTGACATACAGGCCCAGGGCGCCGATGGCCGTCTCACGGGGAAAGTCGAGGGGCGCCTGTCCTTTCAGCCGCCGTGCCAACTCTATACCCGCCAGAAAACCGCTGGCACAGGACTCCACATACCCCTCCACGCCGGTCATCTGACCGGCGAAGGCGATACGGGGATCGCTTTTGAGCCGGTAGTACCGGTCCAGCAGCCGGGGCGAATCCAGATAGGTGTTGCGGTGCATGACGCCGTAGCGCAGGTACTGGGCGTCGTGCAGGGCGGGGATCATGGAGAACACCCGCTTCTGCTCGCCCCATTTCAGGTGGGTCTGAAAGCCCACCAGATTGTAGATGGTACCGTCAGCGTTGTCACGCCGCAGCTGCACCACGGCGTAGGGCTCACGGCCGGTCTTGGGATCCACCAGGCCGCGGGGCTTCAGGGGGCCGAAGCGCAGGGTGTCCTCGCCCCGGCGGGCCATGACCTCCACCGGCATACAGCCCTCGAACACGCCGCTGTCCTCAAAGCCGTGGACCTCGGCCTCCTCCGCCTTCACCAACTCCGCCCAGAAGGCCTGATATTCCTCTTTGGTCATGGGGCAGTTGATGTAGTCCGGGGTGCCCTTATCGTAGCGGGAGGCGAAATACGCACTGTCCATGTCCACGCTGTCGAAGGTCACCAGCGGGGCCGCCGCGTCAAAGAAGTTCAGCGTATGGCCGCCGCCCAGCTTTTCCGCAATGGCGTCGGCCAGCGCGTCAGAGGTCAGCGGGCCGCTGGCGATGACCACATTCCCCTCCGGTATAGCGGTCACCTCGCCGGGGACCATGGTGATATTGGGGTGGCCCAGCACGGACTCGGTGACCATGCGGGCAAAGCCCTCGCGGTCCACCGCCAGCGCACCGCCGGCGGGCACCGCCGTGGCGTCCGCGCAGCGGAGGATCAGACTGTCCAGCCGCCGCAGCTCCTCCTTCAGCAGGCCCACGGCGTTCTCCAGCCCCGCGCCCCGCAGGGAATTGGAGCAGCACAGCTCCGCAAAATAGCCGGTCACATGGGCGGGGGTCTTCTTCTCCGGCTTCATCTCCCGCAGCACCACGGGGATGCCCCGCTGGGCCAGCTGCCAGGCACATTCGGACCCGGCCAGGCCCGCGCCGATCACAGTTACGCTTTCCATTTATTTTTCCGCTTTCTTGGTCGTAGTCTTTTTTGTGGTCGTCTTCTTGGCCGCGGCAGGCTTCTTGGCCGCCGTGGTCTTCTTGGCAGCAGCCGGCTTCTTGGCAGCCGTGGTCTTTTTCGCAGCGGACTTTTTCGTCTCGGGCTGCGCCGCAGGCTTTTCCTCCGCGGCCGGCGCACTGTCCTCGGCAGACGCCGCGGCGTCATCGGTCTTGCGGCGGCGATAGCCGCGCTTGTCCTCCGGCAGGAAGTTCGGGCACTCGGGATTGGCGCAGAAGGGCTTGTTGAAGCCCTTGCCGGCCTTCTTGAACATGGTCTTGCCGCACACGGGGCAGTCGTCCTTTACCGGCACGTCCCAGGTCATAAAATCGCAGGCGGGGAACTTGTCGCAGCCGTAGTAGGTGTAGCCGTTGCGGCTGGTCTTTTTCAGGATGCGTCCGCCGCACTTGGGGCAGCGGCCGGGCATTTCCACCACCAGAGGCTTGGTGAACTTGCACTCCGGGTAGCCGGGGCAGGCCAGGAACCGGCCGAACCGACCGGACTTGACCACCATGTTGCGGCCGCACAGGTCGCACTTCTCCTCGGTCACCTCATCGGGGACCTTCAGGTACACGCCCTCCATGTCCTTCTCGACCTTTTCCAGGTTCTCATGGAACGGCACATAGAACTGCCGGATCAGGTCCTTCCACTTGACCTGGCCGGCCTCCACATCGTCCAGCTTCTGCTCCATACGGGCGGTGAACTTTACATCCACGATGTCCGGGAACCGTTGGCACATCAGGTCGTTGACCACGCCGCCCAACGGTGTCAGGCGCAGGTACTTGCCCTCCTTGATGACGTACTCGCGGTCCAGAATAGTGGACACGGTGGGCGCATAGGTGGAGGGGCGGCCGATGCCGTTCTCCTCCATGGTGCGGATAAGGGTGGCATCGGTATAGCGGGCCGGGGGCTGGGTGAAATGCTGCAGGGGCGCAAAGCCCACCGCCGTCACCTGCTCGCCCTCCTCCAGCGGCGGCAGGGGAGAGTCCTTCTCCTCCTTGTCGTCGTCCCGGCTTTCCTCATATACAGCGGTATAGCCGGCGAATTTCAGGTTGCTGGCGGAGCACCGCAGGGCATGGGCACCGGCGGCGATCTCCACGGAGATGCTGTCATACACGGCGTTGGCCATCTGGCTGGCCAGGAAGCGGCTCCAGATCAGCCGGTAGAGGCGGTACTGCTCCGGCGTCAGGTCGCCCTTCACCTGCTCCGGCGTCAGCGCCGGGTCGGAGGGACGGATGGCCTCGTGGGCGTCCTGGGCCCCGGCCTTGGTCTTGTACTTCCGGGGCACGTCGGGGCAATAGGCCGCGCCGTAGCGGGACTGTATCAGCTCGCGGGCCTGGGCCTGGGCCTCGTCGGAGATACGCAGCGAGTCGGTACGCATATAGGTGATCAGACCCACGGTGCCCTCGCCGGTGATGTCCACGCCCTCATACAGCTGCTGGGCGATGGCCATGGTCCGACGGGGCGTCATATTCAGCTTGCGGGAGGCCTCTTGCTGTAAGCTGGAGGTGGTAAAGGGCGGCGTGGGGCTGCGCTGCTTGTCGGTACGCTTCACGGTCTTGACTGCGAAGGCCTCTTTTTTCAGCTCCTCCACGATGCGCTGGGTATCCGCCTCGTCCTTAGGCTCGTATTTCTTGCCGTCCACACCGTAGTAGTGAGCGGTAAAGGATGCGGCGGCGTGGTTTTGCAGGTGTACGTCCAACGTCCAGTACTCCTGGGGCACGAAGGCCGCGATCTCCTGCTCACGCTGGGCCACCAGCCGGATCGCCACCGACTGCACACGGCCGGCGGACAGGCCGCGGCGGATCTTCTTCCACAGCAGGGGGGAGAGCTGATAGCCCACGATGCGGTCCAGCACACGGCGGGCCTGCTGGGCGTCCACCAGGTCCTGGTCGATGGCGCGGGGGTGCTGGATGGACTCCTGCACCACCTTCTTGGTGATCTCGTTGAAGGTCACGCGCCGGGCCTTGTCATCCGGCAGGTCCAGCAGGTGCTGCAGATGCCAGCTGATGGCCTCGCCCTCGCGGTCCGGGTCGGTGGCCAGGTACACGGTCTTGCTCTTGTCCGCCGTGGTCTTCAGGTCCTTGATGATATCCTCTTTGCCCTTGATGGGCCGGTAGTTGGGGGTAAAGTCACCCTCCACGTCCACGCCCAGGGTGCTCTTGGGCAGGTCACGCAGGTGACCCATGCTGGCCTTGACCACATAGTCCGGCCCCAGATATTTGCCGATGGTCTTGGCCTTGGCCGGGGACTCCACGATGACCAGGTTTTTCTTTGCTGCCATATTGTTACTTACTCCTTTTTGAGTTCCACCGTCCGCAGGAAGCTCCGTGCTCCCTGACGGCAGACGTAGCCGTCGATCTCCAGCACCGTCAGCGCCGACAGCACACGGCGCACCGGCAGCTCGGCCAGCAGTGCCGCGTCATCGGTAAGGGTGGGTATATCCGCTTGCAGAACGGACAGCACCGCGATCTGATCGTCGGTGAGTCCGGCGGTGTCCTGTGAAATATCCAGCACCGGCAGTACCGGCGTGGTGGGCGCGGGCGTCTCCTGCACCGGAACGGCAGGCGCGTCGCTCTCCGGCTCCGCGCCCTTGGGCAGAGGCGGGATCGTGGCCCGCAGAGGCCGCAGCTTATGGGGAAAGCGGCTCTCGTAAAAGCTCAGCACGTCCCAGGCCTCGCACACCAGGCCCGCGCCCTCGCGTATCAGCGCGTTGCAGCCCCGGCTCTTGGGCGCGTCGAAGGGGCCCGGCACGGCAAAGACCTCGCGGCCCTGCTCCAGCGCCGTGGCGGCGGTGATGAGCGCGCCGCTTTTCTCCGGGGCCTCCACCACCACGGTGGCAAGACTCAGCGCACTGAGCAATCGGTTCCGCACCGGGAAGTGGTCGCCCTTGGGTTCCGTCCCGGGCGGGTACTCCGACAGGATGACGCCGGTGGCGGCGATGTCCTCATACAGCCGGCGGTTGGCCGCCGGATACACCACGTCCGCGCCGCCGCCCAGCACCGCGGCGGTAAAGCCACCGGCGCGCAGAGCGCCCTTCAGCGCCTCGCCATCGATGCCCTTGGCCATGCCGGACACCAGCAGCGCCCCCTGTCTGGCCAGCTCATAGCCCAGCTGTGACGCCGCGCGCACGCCATAGGGCGTGCAGTCCCGGGTGCCCACCACCGTGACGGCCACCTCATCATCGAACAGGGGCAGGCTGCCCTTGCCGTACAGCAGCAGGGGCGGGTCGTAGATGTTCCGCAGCCGCGCGGGGTATCCCGCGTCGTCCATGGTCAGCAGGAACTGGCCGTCTCTGGCGCAGTCCTCCAGCACCTTCTCCGCCCGGTCCAGCGATTTGTCCGCCAGCAGGGCGGCCTGTAGTTTCGTAATGCCCTCTGCCAGCAGCAGCTCGCCCTCCGGGGCAAAATAGATCTCCTCCGGCGAGCCGAAATGCGCCAGCAGCTGCAATTTCGCCCGTTCCCCCAGACCCGGCAGTGTGGTCAGCCACACCCAATACTTCAAAGCCGCCATCTCAGTTCCCCTCCTCCGCGCGATAGGCCTCCCACAGCAGCACCGCCGCCGCGGCCGCGGCGTTCAGCGACTCACAGTGGGGCGACATGGGGATACGCAGCGTCTCGCGGCACAGCGCCAGCACCTCCGCGCTGACGCCCCGGCCTTCGCTGCCAATGACCAGCGCGCAGCGGCGCAGATCCCGCTGCCGCACGTCCACCGTGTCGTGGCGCAGGGCCGTGCCGTACAGCGGCAGCCCTGCGTCTGCCAGCAGACGGGGCAGGTCCTCCAGCCCCACCACGTACAGCGGCAGGCGGAACACCGCGCCCATGGCGGCGCGCAGCGTCTTTGGCCCATAGGGATCGGCGCAGCCCGGCAGCAGCAGCGCGCCGGTGCAGCCGAAGGCGTCCGCCGTCCGCAGCACCGCCCCCACGTTGCCCGGGTCCTGCACACCGTCCAGCATCACATAGCGGCCCGGCGACAGGCGCGCAGGCGCCGCCATATCCGGCAGGGCACACAGGGCCAGCATTCCCTGGGGCGTGGGCATGGGCGAAACGGACGCCATCACGTCCGCCGGCACCGTCACCCGCCGCACATTCTCCGGCAGTCCCTCCGGGAAGGCCACACCATCCGCGGCGATGACACACTGCACGGACACGCCGTGCTGCACCGCCTCGCCCACCAGCTTGGGGCTGTCGCACAAAAACACCCCGGCCTTCCGCCGGAGCGCCGCCGTATCCAGCCTGCGGACCTGTTCCAGCAGCGGATTGCGCCGGCTGGTGATGCGCTCTGTCATAACGGTGCCCCTCCCCTCTCAGAATATTCCTTATAATATAGGTATCCTCTGCGAATGTCAACAAAAAATAAGGGAACGCGGTACGGCGTTCCCTTATTGCGTACTCAAACCGCGTGTCCCTGCGCCCGGATGATCTCCGCCACCTGTGCCACACACTCCCGGCAGACGGCATCCTCCGGCGCCTCCACCATTACGCGGAGCACCGGCTCCGTACCGGATTCACGCACCAGAATACGGCCCGTATCGCCCAGACGGCGGGCCACGTCGTCCACAGCCTTCTGCACGGCCGGGTCCTGACGGGCGGCAGCCTTGTCGTGCACCCGCACATTCTCCAGCACCTGGGGATAGATGGTCAGTCCCTCGGTGAGCTTGCTCATGGGCTGCTTGCGCTCCAGCATGACTTCCATCAGCTTCAGGCTGGTCAAAATGCCGTCACCGGTGGAGGCGTACTTGGAGAAGATGATATGCCCCGACTGCTCGCCGCCCAGGGCGCAGCCGTTTTTGCTCATATACTCGTATACGTACTTGTCGCCCACAGCGGTTTTGGCATAGCGGATCCCCAGCCGGTCAAAGGCCCGGTACAGCCCGAAGTTGGACATGACCGTGGTCACCACCGTGTTGTGGGGCAGCTCGCCCAGCTCCTTCATATGGCGGCCGCAGATATACAGGATATGGTCACCGGTGATGATCTGGCCCTTTTCGTCCACCGCCAGGCACCGATCCGCGTCGCCGTCGTAGGCAAAGCCCACGTCCAGGCCTTTCTCCACCACGAAGCGCTGCAGGGCCTCGATATGAGTGGAGCCCACGCCGTTGTTGATATTGAAGCCGTCTGGCTCATCGCCCATGACGTAGGTCGTGGCACCCAGTGCGTCAAAAACGCTTCTGGCGATCATCCAGGCGCTGCCATTGGCACAGTCCAGCCCCACCTTTTTCCCCTTGAAGGAGAACATCCCCAGGGAGATGAGGTAGCCCACGTAGCGGTTGCGCCCCGCGGACCAATCCACCGTGCGGCCGATATGGTCCCGCTGCGCCAGGGGCAGCGTCTCCCAGGTCTGGCCGAACACGCTGAGCTTCCCGTCCAGGTAGTCCTCGATCAGGGCGATGGTGTCCTCGTCCATTTTCTCGCCGGACCGCCCGATCAGCTTGATGCCGTTGTCATAGAACGGATTGTGGCTGGCGGAGATCATAATGCCGCAGTCGAAGCCCTCCGTCCGCGCCACATAGGACACAGAGGGCGTGGTGGTCACGTGCAGCAGATAGGCGTCCGCGCCGGAGGCCACCAGTCCGGAGGCCAGGGCGTACTCGAACATATAGCTGCTGCGGCGGGTATCCTTACCGATGACCACCTTTGCCGGCTCGCTGTCACCGCCGCGGCGCTTGCATTCACCGCAGTACCAGCCCAAAAAGCGGCCCACCTGATAGGCGTGGTCCGCCGTCAGGGTCACATTGGCCTCGCCCCGGAAGCCGTCCGTGCCGAAATATTTACCCATTTTTCTTCCTCCCTGTCAGCGCTGGGCGGCAATGTCGCCGCTGCGCTTGTAGATGCTCGCCGCCGGCACGGTGCCCCGCACCGAGGACAGCGGATATACCCGGCTGCCCCGTCCGATGACGCTGCCGGGGTTCAGCACACTGTTGCAGCCCACCTCCACGCCGTCGCCCAACATGGCGCCCACCTTCTTGCGTCCGGTGTCGATGCGCTCCGCACCGTCTGTGACCACCACATGGGTCTTGTCGGACTTCACGTTGGAGGTGATGGAGCCGGCGCCCATGTGGGCCTTATAGCCGAGGATACTGTCGCCCACATAGTTGTAGTGGGGCGTCTGCACGTTGTCGAACAGGATAACGTTCTTCAGCTCCACGGAGTTGCCCACCACGCAATGGGCGCCCACCAGCGCGCTGCCCCGGATAAAGGCACAGTGGCGCACCTCCGTCTCCGGGCCGATGATGCACGGCCCGGTGATGGATGCCGTGGGCGCGACGTGCGCCGTCCGGTGCACCCACACCTCCGGGCCAAAGGGCAGATATTCGCTGTCCAGCTGTGCGCCCAGCGCACGAATGCAGTCCGCCAGGTCGGAGAGCGCCTCCCAGGGATAGGTAAAGCGGGCCAGGTAGTCCCCCGCCAGTGTATGTGTCAGATCATAAAGGTCGTTGATGGTGTACATAGTCTCCTCCTTCGCGCCTGTGCTACTGTACGCACCGCGCCGGGATGTTATGTGCTAAGTATACTATCCGGTGCGGCATTTGGCAAGTGGGGGACAGAAAAAACACCCCCGCGCCGCTTTGGCGCAGGGGCGTTTTCAGCCATTTCAGTTGTCCAGCGGCTTCATAGTGGGGAACAGGATCACGTCGCGGATGGAGTCGGTGCCGCAGAGCATCATGGCGCAGCGGTCGATGCCGAAGCCCAGGCCGCCGGTGGGCGGCATACCGTACTCCAGCGCCATCACAAAGTCCTCGTCCATCATGTCGGCCTCCTCGTCGCCGTTGGCGCGCTTGGCGGCCTGCGCCTTGAAGCGCTCGTACTGGTCGATGGGGTCGTTCAGCTCGGAGAAGGCGTTGCCCATCTCGCAGCCGCAGATGAACATCTCGTAGCGCTCTGTCAGCTCGGGCTGAGTGGGGTTGCGCTTGGCCAGCGGGCTGACCTCCACGGGGTACATGGTGATAAAGGTAGGCTGGATCAGCGTCTCCTCCACCTTCTGGTCAAAGGTCTCATACAGGGCGTTGCCCCAGGTATGGGCCACGCCGTCCATGTCCACGCCCACGCTCTTGGCCAGCTCCACGCCCTTGTCGGCATCGCCGATGCAGGCCATGAAGTCCGCGCCGGTGACGTTCTTCACCGCGTCGGCCATGGTGACGCGCTGCCAGGAGGGGGTCAGGTCGATGTCGTGACCCAGCCACTGCACATGGTAGGTACCCAGGATCTCCTTGGCGGCACCGGTGAGGATGCCCTCCAGGATATCCATCATGCCGTCCAGGTTCGTGTACGCCTGGTACAGCTCACAGGTAGTGAACTCGGGGTTGTGCTTGGTGTCCATGCCCTCGTTGCGGAAGATACGGCCCACCTCGTACACACGCTCCAGGCCGCCCACGATCAGCCGCTTCAGGTGCAGCTCGGTGGCGATGCGCATATACATATCGATATCCTGCGCGTTGTGGTGGGTGATAAAGGGCCGGGCGTTGGCGCCGCCGGCGATGGGGCTGAGGACGGGCGTCTCCACCTCCATAAAGCCCAGACCGTCCAGATAGCGGCGCAGGAACGCCACGAACTGGCTGCGGATCTCGAAGTTCCGCTTGCTCTCCGGGTTCATGATCAGATCCACATACCGCTGGCGGTAGCGGATCTCCTTGTCGGTCAGGCCGTGGAACTTCTCCGGCAGGGGCCGCAGGGACTTGCTCAGCAGCGTGATGTCGTGTGCACGGACGGACATCTCGCCCCGCTGGGTGCGGAACACCTCGCCCTTGACGCCCACGATGTCACCGATATCGTACTTCTTAAAGTGGTTATAGTTGTCCTCGTCCATCTCGTCCTTACGGGCGTAGATCTGGATACGGCCGGTCTTGTCCTGCAGGTCGCAGAAAGACACCTTGCCCATACCGCGCTTGCTCATCAGGCGGCCTGCCACGGACACAGCCTGCCCCTCCATGGCGTCAAAGTTATCCTTGATATCCTGTGTGTGGTGGGTCACATCAAACCTGGTGATGGTAAATGGATCGCGTCCCTCGTCCTGCAGCACCTTCAGCTTGTCGCGGCGGATGCGCAGCAGCTCGCCCATGTCCTGGGCCTGGGGCTGTTCGTTCACGTTGCGGTTGGTCTCGTCTGCCATAATGCAGCCTCCTTCGTCTATCCGTACCGCCGTTGCCGGCGGTGCTTATCTTTCAATACTGTCGATACGGTAGTGGATCACGCCCTTGGGCGCCTCCACGGTCACTTCATCGCCCGCCTTGCGGCCCATCAGCGCCTTGCCAAAGGGTGAGTCCTCGCTGATGGCGCGGCTCATCACGTCGGCCTCCTGAGAGCCGACGATCTTATAGGCGGGCAGCTGCTTTCGCATATCCAGATTGGTAACGGTGACGGTACAGCCGATGGATATCTTGTCGGAGTCCATCTCGGACTCATCCACGATCACGGCATGGAGCAGAATGTCCTCCAGCTCGGCAATGCGGGAGTAGAGCTTGCCCTGCTCGTTTTTCGCCTCGTCATATTCGCTGTTCTCGCTGAGGTCGCCAAAGCCGCGGGCCTCCTTGATCAGCTCCGCCACCTCGTCGGCACGGGTGGTCTTGCTGTAATCCAGTTCCTGTTTCAGCTCGTCATACCGAGCCTGGCTCATTTTGAATTCCTTTGCCATGCTGCACACTTCCCTTTCTATCCATAAGGATACCCTTTTAGGGCTATAAACAATATGTCACGTTGCATTATAGTGACTTTCCGTGCGTATGTCAAGCAAGTCTGTGATATGAATGTCGGATATCTGCCATTTTCCGGCCGCCGTCAGCACCGCGGCCAGAGGCTCCGTCACCGGCACCGCCAGCGCCGCCGCCCGGGGCGATGTCCATACCGGCGTCTGCCGCGCCCCGCAGTCCTCCGTCAGATATATCGCCGGGCCCTCCGTATCCTCCCGTACATCGCCGCACACCACCGTCAGCGCCGCCCGCCGGCCCCCGTCTCCGGCGGCGATCCCCCAGCGGTACAGCAGCTCCGCCGACAGCGCCGCAGGGTCCTCCATATCCAGCCGCACATACCGCGCCCGCCGGGCCAGCACCGTCAGCGCCGCCCGGGCCGTCTCCTCTCCGCCGGGGCCGCAGCGCAGCACCGCGGCGGCGTTTTGCAGACCGCCGGGGCAGAGAATATCCAGCAGACTGCCCAGCAGGGCGAGGCGCAGCGGCAGGACGGGGTATGATGTTATGTCTACCTGCTTCGCCAGTGAAAGGAGGTAAACATCGGCGCAGATACAGCGGCGGACACCGGAGTCATACATCTGACGCAGGCAGTGCAGAGCACGGCGGCGGGCGAAATAGCCCCTCCCCACAGAAAGATAATGGAGTGGCAGACCCTCCACCGTTATGCGGGAAAGCACTGTCTTTTGGCCCTGCGTCATGTAAACGATCATGCGGTTTCCCTTCTCCCCCGGCTTTATGCAAAAAAAATGCTGTTCCATTCTATGGAACAGCATTTTCAATATGTCATTAGTTACCAGGCTTTGATGTAGCCCGCCAGGTAGTTCAGCGGGTTCTGGTACACGATCTTGCTCACACCGTTGACCACGGTGGTGGTGCGGACCTCATAATGCAGATGCGGGCCGGTGGAGGCGCCGGTGTTGCCGGTGACGCCGATCACGGTACCCTGCGAGACAGTCTGGCCCTGTGACACCTTCACCACGCTCAAATGGGCGTACAGGGTGGTCAGGCCGCCGCCGTGGTCAATGACCACATAGTTGCCGTAACCGCCGCCCCAACCGCTGGTATTGGTGAGGATCACCTTACCGCTCTTGACGGCATATACGCTGCTGGTATAGGACACGTTGCAGATATCCACACCCTTGTGGTTGGTGCTGCCGAAGCCGCCGGGGGCCACGCGGGAGCCGACGGGCGAGCTGATCTTTTTACTGGTGCTGACGGGCCAGATAAAGCCCTCGTTGCTGGGCACCACGTCGGAGTCGGCGATCAGCTGCTCGAGCTGCGCGTCGATCTCATCAGCCGCCTTTGCCTCTGCGTCATGCAGCTGCTCCAGCGCTTTCTGGTCGGCGGCATACTCGTTCATCAGCTTGGTGGTCTCGTCCAGCTTGCCCTGCAGCTCGTCCTGCTGCTCACTCAGCTGGGTCTCCTTGGCCTCCATCTCCGCCTTCTCGGCCTTGATGTTCTCCCGCGTCTCCTGCAGGGCGGAGATAATGCTCTTGTTGTACTCCGCCACCTCGTTGACGAACTCCATGCGGTTCAGCAGGTCGGCCATGCTGGTGGCCTTGAACAGCACCGACAGATAGCTCAGGCTGCCGCGCTCCTCCTCCTCACGGACCTGCTGGCAGAACAGTGTGTACTGCTCCTCCTCCAGCAGCTCATACCGGGCGATCTGCGCCGCGGCGTCGTCGATCTGGTTCTGGGTATCGTCGATCTGCTCCAGCAGCAGCTGGTTCCGCTGGTCCAACAAATTCTTGGTGGCCATCACGTCGTTCTTCTTGGCCTTGGCCGCGGCGATCTGCTTCTCCAGTTCCTTCAGCTTTTCCTGCTGCTCCTTCTTTTTCTGTTCCAATGCAGCCACCTGCGCCGCCTTGCGCTGCTCCTCTTCCAGTTCAGCCTCGGTCTTGGCTGCATAAGCCGGTCGGACAGACACGGCAGCGGCCGCGCCCAGCAGCATCAGCAGTGCCAGCACGGCGCACAGAATACGTTTCGGTTTCTTCATGCAAGCGCTCCTTTCTTTACACCCGGAGGAACCGGCGTATGGCGGTCAGGCTGCCGCCCACACCCACCAGAATACCCGTGCCCAGGAACACCAGGGCCACAAACTGCCATATTCTTGTAAACGGCACCACGTTCAGTATCTGCAGGCTGTCGGAGTTAGCGATGCCCTGCGCCACGGCGGCATACAGCCCCCATTGCAGGCCAAAGGCGATCACCGCGCTGAACAGGCCCAGCAGCAGTCCCTCATACACAAAGGGCCAGCGGATGAACCCGTTGGTGGCGCCCACCATTTTCATGATGGCGATCTCGTCCCGCCGGTCAAATGTCGTCAGCTTGATGGTGTTGCTGATGATGAACACCGACACCAGCAGCAGTATGGCGATCAGCGCGACAGAGATGACGCCGGCCACGTTGCGGACTGTGGTAAAGCCGTTGGCCACCGCCTCGTCAGCGCGGGCCTTGGCAATGCCGGGGATATTGTCCACTGCGGTCTTTGTCTCCATGATTCGGTTCGGATCCGTGACGTGTATCACAAACCGATGGCGGAACACCGTGGCGTCCAGGTCGCCGTACACACCGCCGTCATCGTACTTCTCCACGTAGGCGTCCCGGGCCTCCGTCCGTGAGACGAAGGTACAATCAGCCACGTTCTCCGTGCTCTCGATCTGCGTTTGCAGGGCCCGGGCCTCGCTCTCCTCCAGCGTCTCGTCCACGAAGGCCACAATGGCGTTCTCCTGCTGTAGGTCCGCCAGGTTTTCGTTGGCATTGTAGGCCACCAGCGTGAATGTGCCCATAATGAGCAGGCACGCCACGGTAACGCCGATGGCGGCGAAGGACATGAACCCGTGGGAGAACATATTGCCCGCGCCTTCTTTGACGAAAAATTTAAAATCGTGCTTCATATCACACCTCGTAGCTGCCCAGGCCGTCGCCGATGACCTGCCCGTCGTTCAGCAGGATGATCCGCTTGTTGAAGTGGTTGACCAGGCCCCTCTCGTGGGTCACCACGATCACCGTGGTCCCCAGGGCGTTGATGCGCTCCAGCAGCGTCATGATCTCCAGCGACCGGCCCGGATCCAGGTTGCCGGTGGGCTCGTCCGCCACGATGGTGCTGGGGTTATTCACCAGCGCCCGGGCAATGGCCACACGCTGCTGCTCACCGCCGGAGAGCTGGTCGGGATAGCTGTTCTCCTTGTCCGCCAGCCCCACCAGCTCCAGCACATAGGGAATGCGGTTCTTCAGCTCCCGCGGAGACGCCCCCACCGCCCGCATGGCCAGCGCCAGGTTGTCCCGCACGGTCTTATTGCCGATCAGGCGGAAATCCTGAAAGATCACGCCGATCGTCCGGCGCATATAGGGGATCTGTTTTTCAGCGATGCGGCTCATGGAAAAGCCGTTGACCATCACGCGGCCGGCGGTGGGCACCACCTCACCGGTCATCAGCTTGATGATGGTGGACTTACCGGAGCCGGAGGGCCCCACCAGAAAGACGAATTCTCCGTCGTCCACGGTAAAGGAAACACCCTTTAACGCGCGCGTCCCGTTGTCGTATACCTTCTCGGCGTCTATTAAACGAATCATAGCAACGCTCCTGTCCGTCAAAATGCAACATATTGTGGCCAAATACGACCACAAATACCATTATATATAAATAGTTACAAAATGGCAACAGGAAAGATATGAAAATATTTTGAATTTGCCCCGCCGCGCATTGCTTGTTCTTTAGACGGTCCTCCCACCCCAAAAGTTCCCCAAAAAGGAAGTTTCTGCGGCATCGCGCAAAAAGAGCGCCCCACAGGGCGCTCTTTTTTCTGTATATGTACTTATGCGTCGATGCCGCGGCTGGTCAGATACTTCTTGACCATCAGGGCGACCTTGAAGGTGATGGCGTCATCGAACTCCCGCAGATCCAGGCCGGTCAGCTTCTTGATTTTCTCCAGACGATAGACCAGCGTGTTCCGGTGGACAAACAGCTTACGCGCCGTCTCGGATACGTTCAGGTTGTTCTCAAAGAACTTGTAGATGGTGAACAGCGTCTCTTGGTCCAGTGCATCGATGGGGTTCTTCTTGAACACCTCCTGCAGGAACATCTCGCACAGGGTGGTGGGCAGCTGATAGATCAGCCGGCCAATACCCAGATTTTCGTAGTTGATGACGTAGTGCTCCGTATCGAACACCTTGCCGACCTCGATGGCGATCTGGGCCTCTTTGTAGCTCTTGGCCAGGTCACGCAGATGCAGGGCCAGGGTGCCGATGCCCACGAACACGCGGCTCTCTCCATCGGCGCGCAGGGCCTCCTCGATGCGGAGAGCCACCTCCTCCATATCCTTGGCGGTGGCATCCTCCCCCATCTGGTGGATCAGCGCCACGTCGTGCTCACCTACGCTCAGCACAAAGTCGTTCTGCCGGTCGGGGAACAAGCCCTGCACCACATCCACGGGCACGGTGTCCAGCCGATCGTCCACCGGGCGCACCACGAACACGCCGCGGGCCACCTCGGCATCCACGTGCAGCTCCTTGGCCCGCATATAGATGTCACTGATGAGGATGTTATCGGAAATGATGTTCTTGATGAAGGAGCCCTTGTCGTGCTTCTCCTCATAGTAGTTTTTGGCGGCGTTCAGCGCCACGGCGGCCATAGAGCACACCGTGCGGCTCATGCTGTCATCGCCGGTGGCGAACACGGCATAGTCAAAGGTGTTGCCCCAGCTGGGCAACGCCTTGAAGCACTTGCCCTCCAGCGCCACGCAGGTGCCGTCCGCCGAAACGATAGGCTCCACATATTTGCTCCATCGCTTGCCAATGGCCGTCAGCTCACTGCAAGCGATAACGGTGCCCTCGGCATCGATCACGCCGATGGTACGGTCGGTGGTCTCTTTGAATTGGAGTACAGAGTTCTGAAAAATTCTGCCGGACATAACGTGATCCTCCCGCAAATCCCGCGACGGTACTTTGTGCAATCTGCTCAGTCGTTGCTCCTATTATATCGTCATAATCACGATTTTGCAAGCGTTTTTTTCTCTTTTCCACAAAAAACTTGTCGCGTTTTTTGCGGTTATGTCAAAAAAATCACAGACCACATGCACGGTATAACGCTAATATCTCCTCTGCGCGCAGCAAACGGTACGCTCCGGCAGCCAAGGAGTCATCCAATGTCAGCGGCCCCATGGACAGCCGCTTCAGATACAGCACCGGCGCGCCGCGGGCTGCCAGCATCCGCTTGACTTGGTGGAATTTCCCCTCCCGCAGCGTCACGATACACACGCGGTCAGGCAGAACCTCCAGCCCGGCGGGCAGGCATTCCAGCCCGTCCCCCAGCGTCATCCCGCGGGCAAATGCCTCCGTATCTGCCGCTGACAGTTCACCGTCCACCCGGGCAAAGTAGCGTTTGTCCACGTGGTATTTAGGGCTGAGGAGCCGGTGGGCCAGTTCTCCGTCGTTGGTCAGCAGCAGCAAGCCCTCCGTGTCCTTGTCCAGCCGGCCCACCGGGGCAAGACCAATGCGGCGCAGCTCCGGCGGCAAAAGGTCCAGGACCGTGGGCTGCTTTCTGTCCTCGGTGGCGGTGAGGACGCCGGCGGGCTTATGCAGCATAACATAGGTAAAGCGGCAGAGGGAGAAGGTCTCGCCGGCCACGGTGACGACTGCCGCGGCCGGGTCCAGCTTGTCCTCGGCGGAGGCGGCCAGCCGGCCGTCAACACGCACCAGGCCCTGCCGTACCAACGCTTTCACCTCCCGGCGGGACCACTTCCCAGTGCCCGCCAGCAGCTTGTCGAGACGCTCCATAGGCCGCCTCCTTTCGGATTTTTACCCTATGATAGCATATTCTCATCAGATTGAAAATAGGTAATTATGAGGTGATGAATATGATGATATTACATATATCCAAACGGCGCATTGCCGTTATGGCGGTGTCATTTATGGTGATCGCTGCCGTAACCGTGGTGTTAGCCGGGTGCTTCTCTGACAAGGAAAATACCATTACACTTGCCGACACCGCAGAAATGGCAGACTATTTACAGCAGTTGGGCTGGCAGGTGGAGCCTGATCCGATCGAGACGCTGGACCTTCAGCTTCCCCAGACTCTGGGCGACACCTGGGGCGACTACGCCGCCATGCAGACCGAACAGGGCCTCCCCTTTGCAGACTTTGCGGGACAGCCGATACGGCGCTACACGTTCCGCATCACCAACTATCCCGGAATGGACGGGGGCGTGCAGGCCAACCTATACCTGTGCGGTGATACGCTTATCGGCGGGGACGTTGTGGCCACCGGGAAGGGCGGCTTCCAGCACGGGCTGACATATCCCGCGTTATAGAGCGCAAATCAGAATACATTTTGACATATCTCGTCAGAATTATACAAATTGTTTTCGAACATTGGCAAAAAAGAGGAAGCCTTTCGGCTTCCTCTTTTTAATTGGCTTTGTCCCTGTGGGGTCAAATTACTCGTCGATCTCGATGACGACGCCGGAACCCACGGTACGGCCACCCTCACGGATAGCGAAACGCAGACCGTTCTCGATAGCGATGGGGGTGATCAGCTCGACCTTCATGTCGACGTTATCGCCGGGCATGCACATCTCGGTGCCCTCGGGCAGGGTGATGACGCCGGTCACGTCGGTGGTACGGAAGTAGAACTGGGGACGATAGTTGTTGAAGAAGGGGGTGTGACGGCCGCCCTCGTCCTTGGTCAGAACGTAGACCTGGCCAACGAACTTGGTGTGGGGATGAATGGAACCGGGCTTGGACAGGACCTGGCCGCGCTCGATCTCGGTCTTGGCAACACCACGCAGCAGGGCGCCGATGTTATCGCCGGCCTCAGCGTAATCCAGCAGCTTGTGGAACATCTCGATACCGGTAACGGTGGTCTCGCGCTTCTCATCGGACAGACCGACGATCTCGACCTTCTCGTTCAGGTTCAGCTTACCACGCTCCACACGGCCGGTAGCCACGGTACCACGGCCGGAGATGGTGAACACGTCCTCGACGGGCATCAGGAAGGGCATATCCTCCTTGCGGTCGGGGGTGGGGATCCAGCTGTCAACAGCATCCATCAGCTCCTTGATGCAGGCATACTCGGGAGCGTTGGGATCGGTGGAATCGGAAACCAGAGCGTTCAGAGCGCTGCCGCGGATGATGGGGGTCTCGTCGCCGGGGAAGCCGTAGAAGTCCAGCAGCTCGCGAACTTCCATCTCGACCAGCTCCAGCAGCTCCTCATCGTCGACCTGGTCGCACTTGTTCAGGAAGACCAGCACGGAGGGCACGTTCACCTGACGGGCCAGCAGCAGGTGCTCACGAGTCTGAGCCATGGGGCCGTCGGAGGCAGCGATGACCAGGATAGCGCCGTCCATCTGGGCAGCACCGGTGATCATGTTCTTGATATAGTCGGCGTGGCCCGGGCAGTCAACGTGCGCATAGTGACGCTTGGCGGTCTCGTACTCGACGTGAGCGGTGTTGATGGTGATACCACGCTCGCGCTCTTCGGGAGCCTTATCGATGGAAGCGTAATCGGTGTACTCAGCACCGCCCTGCAGAGCCAGATACTTGGTGATAGCGGCGGTCAGGGTGGTCTTACCATGGTCGATGTGACCGATGGTGCCGATGTTAACGTGGGGCTTAGTTCTCTCAAATTTCTGCTTAGCCATTTGAAATGATCCTCCTTAACATTTTTGTATCGTGTGTGGGGCAGCGTTACAGTCTAACACTGCCATTTTACAGTATTTTTGTGGGAAAATCAATCGTAAAATACGGTTTTAGAAATTTTCCCGGCCGGTACGCTTGGCGATCAGCTTCTCCTGCAGACCCTTGGGCAGCTCGATATAGTGGCTGGGCTCCATGGTGTACTGACCACGGCCCTGGGTGCGGGAGCGCAGGTCGGTGGCATAGCCGAACATTTCGGCCAGCGGCACGAACGCGTCGATCTGCTGTGCGCCGGAACGCATCTCATAGCCCTGGATCTGTCCGCGCCGGGCATTCAGGTCGCCGATCACATCGCCCATGTACTCGTCGGGGACGATGACACAGACCTTCATAATGGGCTCCAGCAGCGTGGGATCCGCCTTACGCATAGCCTCTTTGAAGGCCATGGAACCGGCGATCTTGAACGCCATCTCGGAGGAGTCCACCTCGTGATAGGAACCGTCGAACAGGGTGACCTTGACATCCACCACGGGATAGCCAGCCACGGTACCGGAGAGCATGGCGCCCTGGATACCGGCATCGATAGCGGGGATATACTCCTTGGGGATGGCGCCGCCCACCACGGCATTGACAAACTCGTAGCCCTTACCGGACTCGTTGGGCTCCACGTGGATCTTCACATGACCGTACTGGCCCTTACCGCCGGACTGGCGGGCATACTTGGTATCCTGATCCACAGCCTTGCGGATGGTCTCCTTGTACGCCACCTGAGGCGCGCCCACATTGGCCTCCACCTTGAACTCGCGCAGCAGGCGGTCCACGATGATCTCCAGGTGCAGCTCGCCCATACCGGCGATGATGGTCTGGCCCGTCTCCTCATCCGTGTAGGTGCGGAAGGTGGGGTCCTCCTCGGCCAGCTTGGCCAGAGCGACGCTCATCTTCTCCTGACCGGCCTTGGTCTTCGGCTCGATAGCCACGCGGATCACAGGCTCCGGGAACTCCATGGACTCCAGGATGATGGGATGCTTCTCATCACACAGGGTGTCGCCGGTGGTGGTATTCTTCAGGCCCACCACGGCGGCAATATCACCGGAGTAGACGGACTCGATATCCTCGCGGTGGTTGGCGTGCATCTGCAGGATGCGGCCCATACGCTCGCGCTTGCCCTTGGTGGCATTGAGGACCGAGGAACCGGTGGTCAGCGTGCCGGAGTAGACACGGAAGAAGCTCAGGCGGCCCACATAGGGGTCGGTCATGATCTTGAACGCCAGGGCTGCAAACGGCTCGTCATCGGAGGACTTGCGCTCCTCTTCCTCGTCGGTCTTGGGGTTGACACCCTTGATGGCCGGCACGTCGGTGGGGGCGGGCATATAGTCCACGATGGCGTCCAGCAGCTTCTGTACGCCCTTGTTGCGATAGCTGGAGCCGCAAACCACGGGCACCATCTCCACGGCACAGGTGGCCTGGCGGATGGCGGCGCGGATCTTGGCGGTGGGGATCTCCTTCCCCTCCAGATACAGCTCCATAATCTCATCATCGAACATGGAGACCGCATCCAGCAGCTTCTCGCGGTACTCGTTGGCAAGGTCGACCATATCCTCGGGGATAGGCTCCACGCGCATATCCTTGCCTAACTGATCGTAATAGATATCGGCATCCATCTCCACCAGGTCGATGATACCCTTGAAGGTATCCTCCTTCCCGATGGGCAGCTGGATGGGGACGGCGTTGGCCTTCAGCCGGTCGTGCACCATGTCCAGCACATGATAGAAATCCGCGCCGGTGATGTCCATCTTGTTGACGTAGATCATCCGGGGGACATGGTAGTGATCGGCCTGACGCCACACAGTCTCGGACTGGGGTTCCACACCGCCCTTGGCACACATGACGGTGACAGACCCGTCCAGCACACGCAGAGAACGTTCCACCTCAACAGTGAAGTCCACGTGGCCCGGGGTGTCAATGATGTTGATACGCGTCTGGGGGAACTGATCCTTGGAGCCCTTCCAGTAGCAGGTGGTCGCGGCGGAGGTGATGGTGATACCACGCTCCTGCTCCTGCTCCATCCAGTCCATGGTAGCGGTACCCTCGTGCGTCTCACCCAGCTTGTAGTTCACGCCCGTGTAGTACAGAATACGCTCTGTGGTCGTGGTCTTGCCTGCATCGATGTGTGCCATGATGCCGATATTTCTTGTGTTTTCCAGTGTAACCTTTCTCGGCATACCGTTCTCCTTTTTGTGTCGTTGGTATGATTACCAGCGGAAGTGGGCGAAAGCCTTGTTGGACTCCGCCATCTTGTGGGTGTCCTCGCGCTTCTTCACGGCAGAGCCGGTGTTGTTGGCGGCGTCCATAATCTCGCCGGCCAGGCGCTCGGCCATGGTACGCTCACCGCGGGCGCGGGAGTAGTTGGTCAGCCAGCGCAGACCCAGGGTCTGACGACGGGCGGGACGAACTTCCATGGGGACCTGATAGGTGGCGCCGCCCACACGGCGGGCCTTGACTTCCAGAACGGGCATGATGTTGTTCATGGCCTGCTCGAATACTTCCAAAGGCTCGCGGCCGGTCTTTTCGCGAATGATATCGAAAGCACCGTAGCAGGCCTTCTGAGCCGTGCCGCGTTTGCCGTCGAGCATAACCTGGTTGATGAGCTTGGTTACGAGCTTGCCGCCGTAAATAGGATCATCAAGAACTTCCCTCTTGGGAACAAAACCTCTCCTGGGCATAGTTTACCTCCTTACTTCTTGGGACGCTTCGCGCCGTAACGGCTACGAGCCTGCATACGCTTTGCAACGCCTGCGGTATCGAGTGCACCGCGGATGATGTGGTAGCGAACACCGGGAAGATCCTTAACCCTGCCGCCCCTGATAAGAACGACGGAGTGCTCCTGAAGGTTGTGGCCGATGCCGGGGATGTAAGCGGTACCCTCGAGACCGTCGGTAAGGCGGATACGGGCAATCTTACGGAGTGCGGAGTTCGGCTTTTTGGGAGTCATGGTACGAACAGCGGTGCAAACGCCGCGGCGCTGAGGGCACTGCTTCAGAATCGGGGAATTGGACTTGTATTCGACCTTTTCCCTGCTCTTTCTGACCAACTGGTTAATAGTGGGCATGAAAGT
>ENA-OYFF01000026-OYFF01000026.1-human-gut-metagenome-genome-assembly--contig:-NODE-26-length-31418-cov-6.092211_pt1 | contig 31418 bp, 32 predicted proteins | sample MGYA00243649_ERZ652939 | MGnify/ENA primary metagenome ERZ652939 (study PRJEB26926, sample SAMN06165315) | human gut metagenome | biome: ENVO:00009003; feature: ENVO:2100002; material: ENVO:00002003... | reverse complement strand
GCCTAGTCTCGTGGGCTCGGAGATGTGTATAAGAGACAGCGGTGAAGGGTGCCATAGGGTGTCGCGTCGTCCAGCCACGCGCCGTCGATGACCTGATAGGTGGGGTCGTCGCCGATGATGAAGGCAAACACGGCGTACACGCCGCCCGCGTCCTCCATGACGAACAGCCGGCCGGCGGCCACGTCCGACCGGAGCAGGGCCTCGGAGGGGTAGCCGTTGACCCACTGGACGGTGTTGCCGCTGCGGCGCATGAACTGCCGGGCGCTGTGGTAGATCGCCAGGGCGCGGGGAATGTCGAAGCTTGTCGCAGGTCGGATCATATCAGTTTTTCAGGCTTTGCAGCGGGGCGGGGATACGGCCGCCGCGGGCGATGAAGTCGGCGCTGGAGGCCTCGTGGACGGGCATCAGGGGCGCGCTGCCCAGCAGGCCGCCCATCTCCACGGTGTCGCCCACGTCCGCGCCCTCCACGGGGATGATGCGGACGGCGGTGGTCTTGCTGTTGACCATGCCCACGGCGGCCTCGTCGGCGATGATGGCGGAGATCGTCTCCGCCGTGGTACTGCCGGGCACGGCGATCATGTCCAGGCCCACGGAGCACACGCAGGTCATGGCCTCCAGCTTGTCGATGGTCAGGGTGCCGTCCAGAGCCGCGGCAATCATGCCCTCGTCCTCGGAGACGGGGATAAAGGCGCCGGACAGACCGCCCACATGGCCGCTGGCCATGACGCCGCCCTTCTTCACGGCGTCGTTCAGCAGGGCCAGCGCCGCCGTGGTGCCGTGGGTGCCGCAGACGGACAGGCCCATCTCCTCCAGGATGCGGGCCACACTGTCGCCCACCGCCGGGGTGGGAGCCAGGGACAGGTCCACGATGCCGAAGGGCACGCCCAGACGGGCGCTGGCCTCGGCGGCCACCATCTGGCCCATGCGGGTGATCTGGAAGGCGGTCTTTTTGATAGTCTCGGCCACCACGTCGAAGGGCTGGCCCTTGCAGCCCTGCAGGGCGTGGTACACCACGCCGGGGCCGGACACGCCCACGTTGATGACGGTGTCGGCCTCACCCACGCCGTGGAAGGCGCCGGCCATGAAGGGGTTGTCCTCCACGGCGTTGCAGAACACCACCAGCTTGGCGCAGCCCAGGCCGTCACGGTCGCGGGTCAGGTGGGCCGTCTCCTTGATGACGCGGCCCATCTGGGCCACGGCGTCCATGTTGATACCGGCCCTGGTGCTGCCCACGTTGACGCTGGAGCAGACCAGCTCCGTGCGGGCCAGCGCCTCGGGAATGGAGGCGATGAGCCGCCGGTCGCCGGAGGTAAAGCCCTTCTGCACCAGGGCGGAGTAGCCGCCGATGAAGTTGACGCCGCAGGTCTTGGCGGCGCGGTCCAGCGTCAGGGCCAAGGGGACGAAGTCCTCGCTTTTGCAGGCCGCACCGGCAATGGCGATGGGCGTGACGGAGATGCGCTTGTTGACGATGGGGATGCCGAACTCGCTCTCGATATCGCAGCCGGTCCGGACCAGCTTTTCGGCGCGGGAGCAGATCTTGTCGTAGATCTTGCCGCAGCAGCGGTCCATGTCCTCGTCGGCGCAGTCCAGCAGGGAGATGCCCATGGTGATGGTGCGGATGTCCAGATGCTGCTTGTCCACCATGGCGATGGTGTCAAAGATGTTTTGCAGACTCAGCATATTCCCCACCTCTTACAGCTTGTGCATGGCGTCGAAGATGTCCTCCCGCTGGATGCGGATGGACAGGCCGCGGCCCTCGCCGTAGGCCTTCAGATCGGCGCGCAGGGCGTCAAAGGGCGCCTGACACTCGGTCAGGTCCACCACCATCATCATGGTGAAGTAGCCCTCCATGATGGTCTGGCTGATATCCAGGACGTTAATGCGGCTGGCCGCCAGCGTGTTGCACACACCGGCGATGATGCCCACCTGGTCCTTACCCACAACGGTAACGATCGCTTTCATAACTATATACTCCTTTCGGATGGTTTTTTGTTTTGGCGCGGGAGGCGCGGTTTGCCGAAAACCGATGGATCCCGTGTCCTGCCGATGGCAGGCCGACGACGGCGTATCGGGTATACGTCGAGGAGACCTGACGATGGCAGGGCGCTGGAGACGCGGTTTTCATTCCAATTCGTCTAATGTCAGCGAATAGCTGGGCAGGAAATGCTCGCGGAAATAGTCCAGCTCCGGCAGGGCCATGGCGTCCATGGCGGCGGCGGTCTGGGCGGCAGCCTGACGGAACTCGGTGTTGCCGGCCTTCAGCTCCTCGATGCACTTGATGTGGGCGGAGAGCTTATCCGCCGCCCTGACCAGCTGCTCGATCTCCGGGTCGGCGGGACGGAGGGCGTCCTCATAGGCGGGGCGCAGGTCCTCCGGCAGCATGGAGAGGAGCTTGTCCTCCGCCACCTGCTCCACGGCCTTGTAGGCCTCGCGGATACCGGGATTGTAATACTTGATGGGGGTGGGCATATCGCCGGTGAGGATCTCGCCGGCGTCGTGGTACAGCGCCGCCACGGCCACGGCACCGACGTCCACCTGGCCGCCGAAGCGCTCATTCCGCAGCACCGCCAGCGCGTGGGCCAGCACCGCTGTCTGGTGGCTGTGCTCCTGGATATTCTCCGTGTAGCTGTTCCGCATGAGCGACCAGCGCTGGATGAAGCGCATACGGTTGATATAGGCGAAAAAGTGGTTCATGTTATGTCAACTCTCCTATCAGTGCGTCACCATCTATACCGACTATTTTTGTATCGATAATTTTATTATGTAAATCTTCGGCGCGGACGCACACCTCACAGTAGTTGGGGGCGTGGCCGGTGTAGAGGCCGTCCTTCTCCTGCTCATAGAGCACCGGGTAGGTCTGCCCCACGCAGCCCTCCAGATAGGCGCGGTGCATGGTCCGGGCCAGGGCCACGGCGCGGCGGGTCCGTTCCTCCTTTACCGCGGCGCTGAACTGCACCAGCTCCGCCGCCTTGGTGCCGGGACGGACGGAATAGGGGAAAATGTGCATATCCGCGAAGGCGCACTTTTCGATAAAGGCCATGGTCTGCTCGAATTCCCGGTTCGTCTCGTCGGGGAAGCCGCAGATCAGGTCGGTGGTGACGGCGGGCCGGTGGAAATACTGCCGCAGCAGTGTGACGGACTCGTAAAACCGCGCCGTGTCGTACTTCCGGTTCATGCGGCGCAGCGTCTCGTCACAGCCGGACTGCAGGGACAGGTGGAAGTGGGGGCACAGGTTGGGCAGCTTCGACGCCCGGCGGCAGAAGTCCTCGGTGATGGTACGGGGCTCCAGGCTCCCCAGCCGCAGACGCATATCCCCCGCGGCGGCGGATACCGCCTCCAGCAGGTCGATGAGGCTTTGGCCGTTTTTCAGATCGTGGCCCCAGGAGGATATCTCGATACCGGTGAGCACCAGCTCACGGTATCCCTCGCGCTGCAGCTGCTCTGTCTGGGCTACGGCCGTCGCCAGCGGCAGGGAGCGCACCGGGCCGCGGGCGTAGGGGATGATGCAGTAGGTGCAGAAATTCACACAGCCGTCCTCTACCTTCAGCATGGCCCGGGTGCGCTCGGCCATGCCGCCGGCGGGCAGCACCTCGAATTCCCGGCGGCGCAGGGCGTCGTCCAACAGTCTCACCGGCTCCTTTTCGTGGGCTGCCTGCTCGAACAGGTCCAGAAACGCCATGCGGTCACCGGTACCGGCCAGCAGGTCCACGTCCAGTGCCGCCACCACCTCCGGGTGGGTCTGCACATAACAGCCGCAGGCGGCCACCACCGCGTTGGGGTTCAGCTTATGGCACCGGCGGATCATCTGCCGGGATTTCTTGTCACTGATGGCGGTGACGGAGCAGGTGTTGACGATATAGCCGTCGGCCTCTGTCTCGGCGGGCACCAGCGTATGACCGCGGCGCAGCAGCTCCTGCTCCATGGCCTGTGTCTCGTATTGGTTCACCTTGCAGCCCAAGGTATAGATGGCAACACGCATCTTGCACTTTCCCCTATTCTATCGTATAATAAGGTTTCACGGGTGAAGGTGTTTTTCACTCCCGCTTTTTGATCGGTTTATTATACTGTATTTTACCGTGTCTTTCAAGACCCGTTCGTGAAACAGGAGGCTCTCTATGGTCTATTTTGATAACGCCGCCACCACGCCGGTGCCCAAAGCCGTGGCCGACGCCATGTACGAGGTGCTGACGGCGCACTTTGGCAATCCCTCCTCCCAATACCCCATAGGGGTGGAGATGAAAAAAGCCGTGGAGGGCTGGCGGGCCGTCATCGCCGGGGCGCTGGGCTGCCCCGCGGAGCGCCTGTACTTCACCTCCTGCGGCACGGAGAGCGACAACTGGGCCATACAGGCCGCCCTGTGGCAGAACCGGCACAGGGGCAGACACATCATCACCACCGCCGTGGAGCACAGCGCCGTTCTGGAGCCCTGCAAGCTGCTGGCCCAGCAGGGGTATGAGGTCACCTATCTGAAGCCAGGACGGGACGGCAATGTCACCGCCGAACAGGTGGCGGATGCCCTGCGGGAGGACACCGCCCTGGTGTCTGTGATGCTGGTGAACAACGAGACGGGCTGCGTATTTCCCGTGGCGGACATCGCTGCCCTGCTGCGGGAGAAGGGCTCCCCTGCCCTGCTGCACTGCGACGCGGTGCAGGGCTTTTTGAAGGTCCCCTGCGACCCGGAGGGCTGGGGCGTAGACCTGATGAGCCTGTCCGGTCACAAGGTCGGCGGGCCCAAGGGCGTGGGCGCGCTGTACATCGGTCCCCGGGTGCGGAACCCCCGCCCCCTGCTGCCCGGCGGCGGACAGGAGCGCGGCGCGCGCTCCGGCACCGAGGCCACGGCCCAGATCGCCGGCTTTGCCAAGGCGGTGGAGCTGCGGCTGGCCGATTATGACGCCAAGCTGGCCCACATGGCCGGGCTGAAGGCCTATTGCCGGGAGAAGCTGCTGGCCATGGGCGGCGTGGTCCCCGTGGGTGAGGGTACGGCCCCCCACATTCTGGCGGTGTCGCTGGTAGGGTATCCCAGTGCCAACATCGTAACGGACCTGGGCGCGCAGGGCATCTGCATCTCCGCAGGCTCTGCCTGCCATCAGGGGAAGGCGAGCCATGTGGTCTCCGCTCTGGGGCTGGGCAAAAAGACTGCCGCCGGCGTGATCCGCATCTCCTTCTCCCCCGACAATACGGAAGCGGACGTGGACGCGCTTTGCCACGCACTGAAGTCCCACCGGGACAGCCGCTTCCCCATGCTGTGATATACGCCCGCGGCGCGGGCACAACGATATTTTGAGGTGGACTATGTTCAAAGCTCTTAAGCGCGACAGGGCCTTTTACGGGTATCTGCTCCGGTTGACCGGCCCTATCGCCCTGCAAAACCTGATCACTTTCTCTCTGGGCCTGATCGACACACTGATGGTCAGCCAGCTGGGCAACGATGAGATGGCGGCGGTAACGGCGGCCAACGTGCCGGTGTTCCTGCTGATCTCCATCGTGTTCGGCGTCCAGTCCGGCGTAGGCATCCTGATCAGCCAGTACTGGGGCAAAAAGGACCTGCCCAGCATCAGCCGTGCCATCGGCGTGGCGGCGGGGCTGGGCGTGGCTCTGGCGCTGGTCATCGCGCTGGCGCTGTTCCTGTGGCCGGTGCAGATCATGGACCTGATGAGCAACAAGCATCATCTGTCCCTGCTGGGCGCGCCGTATCTGCGGGTCATCGGCTTCTCCTATGTGTTCAATATGCTCTCGTCTATCTACGTCAGCGCGCAGCGCAGCGTGGAGAACGCCAGCTTCGGCATGAAGCTGTTTGGTATGTCCACGGTGCTGAATACCGGCATGAACTACCTGCTGATCTTCGGCAAGTGCGGCTTTCCCATGCTGGGCGTGGAGGGCGCGGCCATCGCTACGCTGCTCTCCCGCGTGGCGGAGTTCGCCGTGTGCCTGTTCTGCGCCCTGCGGAGCCGGGTCATCCCCCTGGACCTGAAGGCGCTCTTCCGTCCGGGCTGGGAGATGCTGCGCCGGTTCGTGAAATACGCCTCGCCGGTGATGGCCAACGAGCTGTTCTGGGGGCTGGGCAACAGCCTGCTCACCGTCATTCTGGGACACATGACCATCTCGGTAGAGTTTCTGGCGGCCAACGCCGTCATGGGCAACCTGAACCGCCTGTTCCTGGTGGTGTGCTTTGGTCTGGGCGCCGCTACCGCCGTGATGATCGGCAAGGCCATCGGCGAGGGACAGAGCCACGATGAGCTGATGGACCTGTCCAGGACGCTGTCCTGGGTGACGATACTGGTGGGCGCCGCACTGGCCGTTATCGCCCTGGCGCTGGTGCCGCTGCTGTTCCAGCCGGTGATCTTCCCACTGTTCAAGCTGTACGATCTCAGCGCCCATCTGGCCACCACGCTGGCGGTGACGGGCTTCGCCTGCATCCCCTTCCACGCCTACTCCATCTCCGCCGTCACCGGTATCCTGCGGGCAGGCGGCGATGTGTTCTGGTCCACGGCGCTGGATCTGGCACCCCAGTGGCTGGTGGCGCTGCCGCTGACGGCCCTGCTGGCGCTGGTGCTGGACGCGGATCCCTGGTTCGTGTCGCTGGCCATACAGGCGGAGAGCTTTATCAAGTGTCCCATCTGCCTGTGGCGCATCCGGTCCCGTAAATGGATACACGACGTGACACTGCCGGAGGGTGAGCGATGAGCAGTCTGTTCGTCTGTCCCCTGTGCGGCGGCGCGCTGACGCGGCGGGAGGGCAGCTATCTCTGCCCCGCCGGCCACTGCTTCGACATCGCCAGGGAGGGCTATACCTATCTGCTGCCGGTGAACCGGAAGCACTCCAGGGCCCCCGGCGACGACAAGGCTATGGCCGCAGCGCGGCACGCCTTTCTGGAAAAGGGCTACTACGCCCCGCTATGCGAAGAATTATGTCAACTCGCTGTGGAGTTGACCGGCGATGCCCCGGCGGTGCTGGACAACGGCTGCGGCGAGGGCTACTACACCGCGGGCATCTATCGTGCCCTGTGTGAGGCCGGGAAGACGCCGGTGATGGCCGGGATCGATATCTCCAAGCCCATACTGCGTCTGGCGGCTAAGCGGGAGAAAAATGTGCAGTTCGCTGTGGCCTCCTCCTACCGCCTGCCGGCGGCAGACGGGTCCGTAGACCTGCTCATCAACTGCTTCTCGCCGCTGGCCATCGAGGAATTCCGCCGCGTGCTGCGGCCCGGCGGGCACTTTATCTATGTGGTGCCCGGAGAAATGCACCTGTGGGAGATGAAGCAGGTGCTCTATGACCACCCCTATGTCAATGAGGTGAAGGAGACACCCTATGAGGGCTTCCGGTATGTGAGTATTCGGCACATAACGGACGTTATCCATCTGGAGGACCCAGCGGACATACAGGCGCTGTTCGGCATGACGCCCTACTGCTGGAAAACGCCGAAGGCCGGCGTTGAAAAATTATGTAAACTCACGCAGCTGGACTGCCGCATCGCCTTTGACATACACGTTTTCGAAAAGGAGAGGTAACTATGGATCGAATTTCCCCGCCCCGCCGCCGGCCGCGGCGGCGTCTGCTGCCGGTGCTGCTGCTGATCGCGGCGGTGCTGGTGGTGGGCGCACTGCTGACGGCGGTCGTTCTGTCCCTGCGGGGCGGCAGCGCCCGGCAGGAGCCGGAGGCCGATCCCCACGCGGGGCAGGTATATATCAACGACGGATTTAACATGGTGTGGATGACGCCCCATGAGGGTATCCCCGCCAGCGGCCTGGCACAGGAGGACTTCCGCCGGGACACCAACGACGACGGCAGCGACGGCGTCCGCGTCCGCTATCTGGGCGCGGAATACGCTACCCGCTGGGGCGTGGACGTGTCTAACCACCAGGGCACCATCGACTGGGCGGCGCTGAAGCGGCAGGGCATCGACTTTGCCTATCTGCGCCTGGGTCTGCGGGGCTACGGCGAGAAGGGCTCTCTGTACCCGGACCGGTCCTTCGACAGCTATTACAGCGGGGCCAGGGCCGCCGGCATCGAAGTGGGCGTGTATTTCTTCTCCCAGGCCGCCACCGTGCAGGAGGCCGCCCAGGAGGCCCTGTACGCCCTGCAGCTGCTGGATGGCCGCGACCTGGACCTGCCGGTGTACTACGACTGGGAGCCGGTACAGCAGGAGGACTCCCGCACACTGCACAACAACGAATTCCTGCTGACCTCCCAGGCCCGGACTTTCTGCGCCTTGATCGAACAGGGCGGCTATGAGGCCGGGGTGTACATGAACCGCCAGCAGGGCTACTACCGCTATGATCTGTCCTCTATGGGGAACATCGCCCTGTGGATCGCTGATCCCGGCGACTATCCGGACTTCTACTACCGCTTCGATGTGTGGCAGTATGACCACGGCGCACGGCTGGACGGCGTCAACGAGATCGTGGACCTGAACGTGGAGTTCGTGCCGGTAATGTAAGCAAGAGCGCTCCCCCGCCGGGGGAGCGCTCTTTTATTCGAACAGCTTTCCGCAGGCCCAGTTGGTAAAGGGTGCGGCGGCAAACATATTCCAGAAAAACGCCATGGGGAAGTTCTTGATAAGCGTCCCCGCCCAGATGGCGGGCAGCTGCCACACCGGCGCACCGCCTAAGATCATGCTGAAAATAATGGTGGCCGCCAGACTCATGGTGGGGCACATAACGGACACGGTGCCCGCCTGCCGCATCAACCGACAGAAATAGGGGTTATCCCGCTGCGGGTCGCTGACTTTGGCGGCAAAGCGGGCGCCCAGCCGGTTGCCCCACAGCTCCGACACGATGATGACGATGAGCCCCATGAACAGCGCCTCCACCAGCGCCTTGCCCACGATACCGTAGGTCAGGTTGGTAAACCCTCCCGGCTGCAAATGTACCCCCTGCTGGATAGCGTTGTTGTATATCTCCATGCCGACAGCCATGCTGTACGACATGATGATACCGAAAATGATCCCCTGTGTTTTGTTCTTTGGCATTGCAGTTTCCTCCATAAAAATAAAAAGCGCACCGCCCGAGGGCGATACGCTTCGCAGGCACTTCTGTGCGCTACGCGTCTCTATTCTTTTACCACACCCGCCGGGAAATGTCAATGGGTTGGGCACATAACGTTTTTATTATGTTAACCTATCCTCTGTGTCCACGACCTTACCGTACCAGAATTTCCGCACCGGGTCATACAGCACTACTTACAATCGCCGCAGCCAGACATTACATCCTCCCCACATAAACCAAAAGACCAGCTCACGCCGGTCTTTTGGTTTACATAATTTAGTTCTTCTTCCCGTGCTGCGCCTTCATGCGCCGCTCGTGGTTCAGGATGGTCTTGCGGATGCGGAGGTTCTTTGGGGTGACCTCCAGCAGCTCGTCATCCGCCAGGAATTCCAGGCACTGCTCCAGGCTCATCTTCCGGGGCGGCACCAGACGCAGGGCGTCATCGCTGCCGGCGGCACGGGTGTTGGTCAGCTGTTTCTTCTTGCAGACGTTGACCACGATGTCCTCCTGCTTGGGGCTGATGCCCACTACCATGCCCTCGTACACGCCCACGTTGGGGCCGATGAACAGCACGCCGCGCTCCTGCGCGTTGAACAGACCGTAGGTGATGGACTCACCGGTCTCGCTGGCCACCAGAGAGCCGGTATTGCGGCGGATCAGCTCACCCTTATAGGGGGCGTAGCTGTCAAACACGCTGGCCATAATGCCCTCGCCCCTGGTATCCGTCAGGAACTCGTTGCGGTAGCCGAACAGACCGCGGCTGGGCACCAGAAACTCCACCTTCATGCGGCTGCCGATGGGGGTCATTTCCTGCATATCCGCCTTGCGGGCGCCCAGCTTCTCGATGACCGCGCCCACACTCTCGGCGGGCACGTCCACCACCAGGCGCTCGATAGGCTCGCACTTCTTGCCGTCGATGGTCTGGTACAGTACACGGGGGGGCGACACCTGGAACTCGTAGCCCTCGCGGCGCATGGTCTCGATGAGGATGGACAGGCTCATCTCGCCGCGGCCCGCCACGTTGAAGGCGTCCATAACGCCCTCGATCTCGCTGACGCGGAGGGACACGTCCTTCAGCGTCTCGCGGAACAGGCGGTCACGCAGCTGGCGGCTGGTGACGAACTTGCCCTCGCGCCCGGCGAAGGGACTGTCGTTGACGGAGAAGGTCATCTCCACCGTGGGAGCGCTGATCTTCACAAAGGGCAGCGGCTCCACGCAGTCGGGCGCGCAGATGGTATCGCCAATGGTGATATCGCCGATGCCGCTGAGGGCGATGATATTGCCCGCCGTGGCCTCGGTGATGGGCACCTTGCCCAGACCGGCGAACTCGTACATACTGACAGCCTTGGCCTTCTTGGCCGGGGCGTCGGGGTCGTGGTAGTTGCACACGGCGATCTCCTGGTTCTGCTTCAGCACGCCGCGCTCGATACGGCCGATGGCGATACGGCCCACGAACTCGTTATAGTCGATGGAGCTGACCAGCATCTGGAAGGGCTGGTCCAGGTCGGCCTCCGGCGCGGGGATGTAGTTCAGAATGGTATCGAACAGCGGCTTCAGGTCCGTGCCCACCACGTCGGGGGAATAGCTGGCGGTACCGTTACGGGCGGAGCAGAACAGCATAGGGCTGTCCAACTGCTCGTCGGTGGCGTCCAGGTCCAGCAGCAGCTCCAGCACCTCGTCGATGACCTCGTGGATACGCTGGTCGGGACGGTCGATCTTGTTGATAACCACAATAACACGATGGCCAAGCTCCAGCGCGCGGCTGAGCACGAAACGGGTCTGGGGCATAGGGCCCTCGGCGGCGTCCACCAGCAGGATGACGCCGTTGACCATCTTCAGGATACGCTCCACCTCGCCGCCGAAGTCGGCGTGGCCCGGGGTATCCACGATGTTGATCTTGGTGTCGCCGTACTGGATAGCGGTGTTCTTGGCCAGAATGGTGATGCCGCGCTCACGCTCCAGGTCGTTGGAGTCCATGACGCGCTCCACCGTCTCCTGGTTCTCGCGGTACACGCCGCCCTGCTTGAGCATCTGGTCCACCAGCGTGGTCTTGCCGTGGTCGACGTGGGCGATAATGGCCACGTTTCTCAGTTTTTCGTTCTGCAAAGGTAAAAACCCCTTTCTCTCGGGTAAATTCACTAACCTTTGTATTATATGCCTGCAAAGGACCGATTGCAAGCCCTTTCGTCAACTTTTTCGCCGCGGCACCGTTGACAAATGCCGCCGCCTACGGTACAATACCAGTTGCACACGCCTCCGTAGCTCAGTTGTATAGAGCGACCGCCTCCTAAGCGGTAGATTGTTCGATTCCTTCGAGCAGTAAAAATTGCATAAAACTTATAAATGTCTCAGTAGCTCAGCTGGATAGAGCACACGCCTCCTAAGCGTGGGGTCGGAGGTTCAAATCCTCTCTGGGACGCCAGAAAGCACCGCTGCAAGCCTTTTTCGGGGTTTGCAGCGTTTTTTTGTTCCTCCTTCTCCCGGTAATTTCGCTTCCGTTATGCAAAAGTGGGCTTATCCCCTTTATTTATCTTCGCTTCAGTTACGGTGCAGGCTTGCCTTCAATGCCGTGACAGTATCCGTGATGATTTTTATTTCATCCTCGTTACAATCTGCGGCCAGATCAGAAAGCCAACTGTTCAGGACAGGCCGCGCACTGCGCATTTCCATGCACAGCACCTCGGCGGGATCACAGTCCAGAATATTCATCATTTGCACAAGCAGCTTTGTGCTGGGAATCGTCATGCCGGTTTCAATATGGCTGATATGTGTAGACCCCACATCAGTCATTGCAGCCAGCTGCTCCTGCGTCATGTTTTTCCGTATGCGCGCTTCCTTGAGCCGCGCGCCTATAAATGCGTAGTCTATCATACAAACAAGTCTCCTGCAGATGAAGTGTTCTTAACTTGTATTGTATGTGCATTTTGCTCATGTTTTAATATCCTAAATGTGCAACCGCCTATATACTTATAGTCGCAGGGGAATTTATGCCGTTTTTTGGTACATCAGAGTATTATTTGCCTAATTAAGTCAAATTTTTTCGTTGAAAGGTCGACAACTCTCAAAAAGCCGGTTCGCAGCACACTTATAGTGCACACGCCGACAAAAGCGCACCATCCTACCACGCTGCACGCTTCCCTGTTTCACCGCTGCCCTAACTGCTCCGTCACGGCAAAGTGGTTTTTCTCATACCGGATCAGCCCGTCCCGCTGCATGAGGGACAGCTCGTTGCTCAGCGCGCTGCGCTCCACGTTCAGGTAGTCCGCCAGCTGCTGGCGGTTGTAGGGTATGTCGAATTCGTAGCTGCCGGTGCGTTTGATGCACTCCGAGAAATAGGACAGCAGCCGCTTGCGGATGGACTTGGGCGAGGTGTGCAGCACCCGGCGGGAGAGCTGCAAATTCTTCCCGGCGGAGAGTGTCAGCAGGTTTCGCAGCAGCCGGAGGTGGCGGGGACACACCTTGGCGCAGGGCTCCAGCACCTGCCCGATGTGCAGCAGCAGCACCTCCGTGTCCTCGGCGGCGGTGACGTTGACCATGAGAGGCTCACCCGGCACGCAGGCATACGCCTCCGCAAAGATACCGCCCGCGCCCACGCTGCTGAGGACGCTGTTGTTGCCCCACACATCCCCCATCTCAATGATGACACGGCCGGACAGCACCACGCCCAGCTGCTCCGTGGGCGTCCCCTCCGGCAGGATGACCGCGCCCTTTTTATAGGTGCGCTCTGCGGCGCGCAGGCAGCACAGCATTTCCTCGATGTCCGGCACCGTCATGCCGCGAAAAAGCGGGGTATTCCCCAAATTGATCCGCATATTTTTCTCCTTTTCGTTGGCGTGCCAACAGACTTTCATAAATTATGATAGTAAAATGAAGCCACAAAGTCAAGAAGAACCGCAAGGAGGACAAAAATATGGTACGGAGAATCATTGAGATCGACAGGGACAAGTGCAACGGCTGCGGTGCCTGCGCCGAGGCGTGTCACGAGGGTGCCATCGCCATGGTGGACGGCAAGGCGCAGCTCATGCGGGACGATTACTGCGACGGCTTGGGCGACTGCCTGCCCACCTGCCCCACCGGGGCCATCACCTTTGTGGAGCGGGAGGCCGCCGCCTACGATGAAAAAGCCGTCATGGAGAACAAGCAGCGGAAAATGCGGGAGCAGGGCATGACGCTGCCCTGCGGCTGCCCCGGCAGCCAGTCCCGGAACATTCAGCGGGAGGCCGCGCCCGCCGTGGAAGCACCCCGCGCTGAGCAGGCAAGCCGCCTGTCCCAGTGGCCGGTGCAGATCAAGCTGGTGCCGGTGAACGCGCCCTATTTTGACGGGGCGCGGCTGCTGATCGCCGCCGACTGCACCGCTTACGCCTACGCCGCTTTCCACGAGCGGTTCATCAAGGGACACATCACGCTGGTGGGCTGTCCCAAGCTGGACAGCGTGGACTATTCCGAAAAGCTGACGGAGATCATCCGGAATAACGACATCAAGAGCGTCACCGTCGTGCGGATGGAGGTGCCCTGCTGCGGCGGGCTGGAGCTGGCGGCGAAAAAGGCACTCCAGCAGAGCGGGAAGTTCATCCCGTGGCAGGTGGTCACCGTGACGGTGGACGGCCGGCTGGTGGAGGAGTAAAACACAGGAGAACACGAAAGGAGAAGTATTATGAAATACGTTTGCACCGTTTGCGGTTGGGAGTACGACGAGAGCGTGGGGTATCCCGAGGGCGGCATCGCGCCGGGAACGCCCTGGAGCGAGGTACCGGAGGACTTTGAATGCCCCCTGTGCGGCGTGGGTAAGGACAGCTTTGAGGAGGCGTGAGCTTTCTGAGAGGCAGGAGCCAAGCGACAAGCGATAAAGACCGAAAACAGCTGCGCGGCTGCGGGGAGAACGCTCTCCGCAGCCGCGCGGCTTTTGGGCTTGGTTCTTTTTCGCAGAGGCTTTCTTCTTGCTGCCCCTGCCTTTTTGCCCCAATCGCTTTATTTTCAGCGAATTTAAGATATATTTCCATTAAATCCCCGTTCTTAACAAGGATCTTAACCCATTCACTTTATTATGGTAATAGAATGCAGCGTGTCTTTCCCACCAGCACCGCCCTCTTCCGCTGCAGCCGTGGAGACAGTAAAAATAAACAGTCCTTGCGGCAGAAACGCCGCAGAAGAACGACGACAAAGATCAAGGAGGAACGAACATGAACACGAAGAAACTAATGACATTGCTGTTGGCAGTCGTGCTGGTGCTCTCTCTGGCCGCCTGCGGCGCAAAGGGCGGCGATCACATGGACGGCATGGACAACGAGCCGAAGAACGCCGAGGAGGCAGCCGCCATGCACAAGGAACTGACAGCGCAGGAGGCTGCTATTCTGGCGGAGAACACAGCACTTTGGGAAAAGGTCTTTATGGCAGCGGACAAGGGTAAGATCATGATGGAGGACGGCAAAAACTATGGCGACTTCCTGCTGGAAACCATCAACGCCGCCAAGGATCAGTTTTCGGCAGACGAGCTGAAGCTGCTTCAGGGCGAGGCGGAGAAGATTCGCGACATCGGAAACAAGCTGGCTGCACTGGAGGAAACGTATCCCGAGATCGTGCAAAAATCTCTGGACAGCGATATGAATATGCCGACGGACAAGGATATGGACACGATGCCCGACAGCGGCAGCAAGGACAATAAAACCGACGGCGGCAACACAGGCAATAAAACCGATAGCGGCAGCACGGGCAACACCCCCGACAATGGCAGTACGGGCAACAAGACCGATAGTGGCAGCACGGGCAGCAAGACGGATGACAGCAGCCTGCCGAAGTTCCCTGCCTTTGAGGGCAAGGATCTGGACGGGAATACGGTAAAGAGCAGCGATCTGTTCTCTGGCAATGCCGTCACCGTGGTGAATTTCTGGTTCACCACCTGCGGTCCCTGTGTGGGCGAGTTGGGCGATCTGGACGCGCTGAACAAGGAGCTTTCCGGCAAGGGCGGTGCGCTGATCGGCATCAACGCCTTTACGCTGGACGGCAACGAGGCGGCTATCTCTGACGCCAAGGATGTACTGGTTCAGAGTGGTGCCACCTATCAGAACGTGTACTTCGATTCCGGCAGCGAGGCGGGCAAGTTCGTGGAGAGCATCTACGCCTATCCCACCACCTACGTGGTCAACCGCAGCGGCCGCATCGTGGGCGATCCCATTGTGGGGGCTATCACCAGCAAGGCGCAGGCCGATGCACTGCAAGCCCAGATCGACAAGGCTCTGGCTGCCGATATGGGCTGATCCAATATCTTCAAAGGGAGGCTATTATGAAGAAAAAGAACTGTAAGCTGACGAGCATTCTGCGCGTCATTGCCCTGCCCCTGGCGGGCAGTGCCGGAGGGTTTCTGTACTACCGCTATGTGGGCTGCGCCACCGGCACCTGCGCCGTTACGTCCAGTCCGTGGCTCTCCACCGGCTTCGGCTGCGTCCTTGGGTCGCTGCTGTATACCGTCCTGCGGCCCGGCCGCGGCAAGAGACAGGACAGCGACGGGGTGGAGTGACCCTTGCTCCCCCTGAAAGGAGGAAACGCCATGTATCGAAGCGTATTGGCCCTTCTTTTCACCTCGGCACTGCTGCTCAGCGGCTGCGCCGCAGAATGGCAGCGCATGCCGCGGGAAAAGGACACGCAGGGAACGGACATGGCCGGACAGTCCTCGGATATGTCCGGCGAGGAGGGTATGTATATGGACACCACGGAAAATGTCATCTATCTGGCAGGCGGCTGCTTCTGGGGCATGGAGCAGCTCATGCAATCCATCCCCGGCGTCATCGACGCCCAGAGCGGCTACGCCAACGGCACCTGCGAGGCGGACGCCACCTACCAGACCGTCTGCAAGGGCGACACCGGCTTTCGGGAGACCGTTCGGGTGGAGTATGACCCTGAGCAGGCGAGCCTGGATGCCCTGCTGCTGGCTTACTTCTATGTGATCGACCCCACGGTGCAGAACCGGCAGGGCAGCGACCGTGGCAGCCAGTATCAGACCGGCGTGTACTACACCAACGACAAAGCCAGGGAAACGGTGGAGCGCATCGCGGACATCGAGCGGGGCCGCAGCGAGAAATTCTTTGTGGAGATCGGTCCGCTGAGGAATTACTATCCCGCCGAGGAATATCACCAAAACTACTTGGAAAAGAACCCCAACGGCTACTGCCACATCCCCCGGGCGGAGATGGAGCTGTTCTCCAGGCTGCGCATCGACCCGGGCGACTACCGGAAGCCCGCGGCGGAGGCCATCCGGGACACGCTGACGGCGGAGCAGTACCGCGTCACACAGGAGAGCGGCACGGAGCGCGCCTTTACCGGAGAGCTCTGGGACAAGTTTGAAAAGGGCATCTATGTGGACATCGTCACCGGCGAGCCGCTGTTCTCCTCTACGGATAAGTTTGAAAGCGGCTGCGGCTGGCCTGCCTTTACAAAGCCCATCGAGAGTCCTGCTGTGGTGGAACGGGAGGACTTGAGCCACGGCATGCGCCGCACAGAGGTGCGCAGCCGCGCCGGCGACTCCCATCTGGGCCATGTGTTCACCGGCGATCCGGAGTCGCCCAACGGCGTGCGCTACTGTATCAACAGCGCCGCCCTCCGCTTCGTGCCTTACGCGAGGATGGAGTCCGAGGGCTACGGATACCTCCTGAATTTGTTTGAGGGATAGGCCGGGCACGGATATGTTGACGCAGCAGAAAAGAAAGCCCCCGCTCGACTGAGCAGGCCACACAAACCGATTGACCCTCCGCATGCTTCAGTACATACGGAGGGTCAGCTGCTGTTCGTAATGAAATCCTTTTGCTCTGAAGGAGCTTTTGGGGTTTGATAAGTGTGAAGCATAGCTTTTTGCGTTTTTCCACCGCTTTTTCACCTGGCTTTTGCCGCTGCCTTTTCGCCGCCGAAAACGGAGGGCGGATCATTCAGCTCTGCCGCAGCCCATTTCAGCGGAGCGGGCGCTATCCGCGTTGACGGCTAATTTGCGACGAATTTGCATATTGACATCGAGGCGGCATCGTGTTATGCTAAATTGCAAATGAATTGCAAATTGGAGGCGTGGTGACTTGTCCAGTTACAGCACGCGGCAGAGGAAGGCTCTGCTTGCCTATTTGAGCCGGCACCCGGATGAGCTGCTGTCCGCACGGCAAATTGCGGACGCGCTGGCGGATGAAAAAATCAGCCTCAGCGCCGTGTATCGAAACCTTGCACAGTTAGAGGCGGAAGAAAAAGTGCGGCGCAGCAGCAAGAGCGGCACGCGGGAGGTCTACTATCAGTACCTTGACGCCGAGAGCTGCAAGGGTGCGCTGCACATGAGCTGTGTAAAATGCGGCAGAACCTTTCACATGGCAAGCGGCAACGCCGTCCTGTTTGCAAAGCACCTGGCGCAGAGCGAGCAATTCACGCTGGACGCCGCCGACACGATTCTCTATGGCACCTGCGCGGATTGCAGGGAAGAATAATATTTGGAAGGAGGACAGGCTATGACAAAGAAATCTCGTTTAATCACAGGCTTGCTGGCAGCCGTGCTGGCGGCTGTCATGCTGTCCTCCGCTGTCTACATTGCGGTCGAAGCCAACCACAACTGCTCCGGCGAGGACTGCGCCATCTGCCACCAGCTGCAGGTCTGTGAAAATCTGCTCAAGAGCATTGGACTTGCCGGTGCTGCCGCGGTTTTCGCCGCGGCGGTCGGGTATGCCCCGTGCAGAGTCATTCCCTCCTGCGTGGAGCTTGTCCGCACGTTTACTCTGGTTTCACTCAAGGTCAAGCTCTCAGATTAAATAAGAACTATTTACAAGGGTGTAGTCTATCCGTTTTCGGATAGGCTTTCGCGGCGTTGCCGTTACCCTTGTATTTTTGCGCCCATTTTTACGTTCTTATCATAATCTGGAGGTACATATAGCCTATGAAAAAGATAACTGCGCTGCTGCTTGCGCTTATGATACTGGTCGGCGTCCTTGCCGGCTGCGGAAAGCCGCAGGATGCCGGAAAAGCCGGCAAATTGAAGGTCGTCACGACCATCTTCCCCGCATACGATTGGGTCAGGGCGATCCTGGGCGACAAGGCGGAGAACGCCGAGGTCACCATGCTGCTGGATAACGGCGTTGACCTGCACAGCTATCAGCCCACCGCCGATGATATTGTCAAGATCTCCGATTGCGACCTCTTCGTCTATGTGGGCGGCGAGTCCGACGGCTGGGTGGAAAACGCTCTGAAAAACGCCGCCAACAGGAATATGAAGGTCATCAATCTGCTGGAGGTGCTGGGTGATTCCGTGAAAACGGAGGAGACCGTTGAGGGCATGCAGGAGGACGGTCACGACCACGGTCACAGCCACGATGAACAGCTCACGGAGAATGACATCAGGGATCGCACCCTCTCGGATTTCGCCGGTGCGTGGAAGTCCCTGCACCCCTATCTGCTGAACGGCGACCTGGACAAATTCTGCCAACACAGGGCGGAGGAGGACGAGGACAGCTCGACCACAAAGGACACCTATTTGGAGAAGTTTAAGGCTTCGTGGCAATGCGACGCTGAGAAGATCTCTATCAACGGGAACACGATCACCTTCACTTATGGAGACGGAAAAACCGTTTCCGCCGAATACACCTATGCCGGTTATCAGCCGAAGCGGAATGACGAGGGCAAGATCCGCAGCGTCCGTTATCAGTTCGAAACCACCAGTGCCGATGCGCCCAAATATGTGCAGTTCAACGACCACGGCCACGAGCCGGGCCAGGCGGAGCATTTCCATATCTACTTCGGCAACGATGGCTTCGATGCGCTGATGAGCGGCAAGACCAATCCGTTTTTTGTGAAGGATGCGCTTTCCACAGAGGATATCCTTGACGAGCTGATGGGGCATGACCATGGGGAGGAAAAAGACGAGCATGTCTGGCTGTCCCTGAAGAACGCCCAGACACTCTGCGTGACGATTGCGGACGCGCTGTGTGCCATCGACCCGGACAACAAGAACACCTATATCGCCAACGCCGCGGTGTATAGGGACAAGCTGGCTGCTCTTGACGCAGACTATAAGGCGGCCGTGGACGGTGCGGCCCATAAGACCGTTTTGTTCGGCGACCGTTTCCCGTTCCGCTATCTGGTGGACGATTACGGTCTGCGCTACTACGCCGCCTTTGCGGGCTGCTCCGCCGAGACCGAGGCCAGCTTTGAAACCGTTTCGTTCCTTGCTAAGAAGGTGGATGAGCTGGGACTTCCCTGCGTGCTGACCATCGAGGGCGCACAGCACAGGATCGCGGAAACCATCGTCCAGAACACCGCCGGGAAGAACCAGAAGGTGCTGACCATGGATTCCATGCAGTCCACTACCTCCAAGGACGTGGCAAACGGCGCCACCTACCTTTCCGTTATGGAGAAGAATCTCTCCGTGCTGAAGGAAGCGTTGGGGTAAGGAGGTAGGTCTATGGCTCAGCTCACTTGTCAAAATCTCTGTGCCGGCTACGATGGACGACCCGTTCTCCAAGACCTCAGCTTTGAGCTCCTTGCAGGCGACTATCTCTGCATCGTAGGGGAAAACGGCTCCGGCAAAAGTACCCTTATGAAAACGATCCTCGGCTTGCAGGCCCCCATCAGCGGCAGAATTTTGACGGGCGATGGGCTGAGGAAAAACGAGATCGGCTATCTGCCGCAGCAGACAGTGGTACAAAAGGACTTCCCGGCATCCGTGAGAGAGATCGTTCTCTCCGGGTGCCAGGGACGCTGCGGCAGCCGTCCTTTTTATAACAAAGAAGAAAAGAAACTTGCGGTGGACGCCATGGAGAAAATGCAGATTACACAGCTCACAAGGCGGTGCTATCGGGAGCTGTCCGGCGGACAGCAGCAGCGGGTGCTGCTTGCCCGCGCACTGTGCGCCACACAGAAAATGCTGCTTCTGGACGAGCCGGTTTCCGGGCTTGACCCGAAGGTGACGGCGGAAATGTATGCGCTCATCGAAAAGCTCAACCGTGAGGACGGCATCACCGTGATCATGATCTCTCACGATGTGGCTGCCGCCGTCCGATACGCCAGCCATATTCTGCATATTGGCGACACCGTTTTCTTTGGGACAAAGGCGGACTATCTCCAAAGCCCGCAAGGGCGGCTGTTTGATGTGAAGAAGGGTGGTGACAGCCAATGACTGCTATCTTGGAAAAGCTGACTCTCTATTGGGCATATCCCTTTGTCCGCTATGCCCTCATTGTCGGTGTGCTGATCGCGCTTTGCTCCTCCCTGCTGGGTGTGACGCTGGTGCTGAAGCGGTTTTCCTTCATCGGTGACGGTCTGTCCCATGTGGCGTTCGGCGCGATGGCGATTGCCGCCGTGCTGCAGATCACCAACAAAATGCCCCTTGTAATGGTCATTACCATCCTCAGTGCCGTGCTGCTTCTGCACACCGGGCAGAACACGAAGATCAAGGGCGACGCCGCCATCGCCATGATCTCTGTCGGTTCTTTGGCAATCGGATACCTATTGATGAATATTTTTTCAACTTCATCCAACCTTTCGGGCGATGTGTGCAGCACGCTGTTCGGCTCCACCTCCATTCTGACGCTGTCCCCCACAGAGGTGTGGCTGTGCGTGGGAATGTCGGTGCTGGTCGTGGCGGTGTTCATCCTGTTTTACAACAAGATCTTCGCCGTGACCTTTGACGAGAGCTTTGCAAGGGCGGCCGGCACGAGGGCGGGGCTTTACAACCTGCTGATCGCCGTCGTCGTTGCGGTCATCATCGTGCTGGCGATGAACCTTGTGGGTTCCCTGCTGATCTCCGCCCTGGTGATCTTCCCGGCGCTGTCCGCCATGCGGATGTTCAAGAGCTTTCGCAGCGTGACCATCTGCGCGGCAGTCCTTTCGGTTTTCTGTGCGCTGCTCGGTATTCTGGCGTCCATTCTCGCCGGTACGCCGGTAGGCTCCACCATCGTCGCCGTTCAGATCGGCGCTTTCGGTCTGTCGTGGCTGGCAGGCACGGTATTGGGAGGTGTTCGCAGATGAAAAAACTATTTTGCCTGCTGTTGGCAACCCTGCTGCTCTGCACTCTCGCTGCCTGCGGCCGTGAGGACACCGCACAAAAGCCCGCTGCGGAGGATGCAGAAGGCACCGCCGCGGTCGACATTGACCTGACCGCACTCAGCGGCATCATGGTCTATTCCGAGGTCAACAGCATGATCTCCTTCCCGGATAAGTACATCGGAAAAACCGTCAAAATGCAGGGGCAGTTCACCATATACCAGGCCACCGACGAAAACGGTGCTTTTATCCCGGACAAAATGTTCTTTGCCTGCATGATCGCCGATGCCACCGCCTGCTGCGCACAGGGGCTGGAGTTTGCCCTCGCCGGAAAGCCTGTCTATCCCGATGATTATCCGGAGCTGGGGGCGGAGATCACCGTGGTGGGTACGTTTGAATGGTACGAGGAGGACGGCTGCCGGTACTACCGGCTGGGCAACGCGGCATTTGTGAGTTGAGGCAGCGTGGGCTGTATCAACCGAAATTCCGTGCCGCGTTTCGATTACGATATAAGCAACAGTCCCCCGGACAATGAAACGTCCGGGGGACTGCTGCTTATCGTTAGATGTCCATTGTCAAGAGGTATGCGGCACCCGTTGCCCCATCGTATACGCACAGGGAAACATTTGTGTATGCGCTCGTTCCCGGGTTTCGATCCACCATTTTCCAGTAGCCGTCCGTGATCGGGGGCAGCTCCGCATAGGCGGAAAGGCTCTCCAGAAAGTTCTCAGCCGCTTCGGGGAGGGGAAAGCGTTCCCATTGCAGGAACGCCTGACGCACGTCCTCCCCAACGGTCAGCTTATATAGTGCTATTCCCTCATAAGGAAACCCTTCGTAGTTATTGAAGAGTTCCTCAAGCACACAGTCTTTCTTATCAATATGCAAGCCAAAGTCCCGAATAAACTGCGCCTTGGGATCGCCAGGGCGATTTGACCCGCACGACACCAGAAGCATTCCGATACACACGAGAGCCATAACGCATATTAGCTTTTTCATGGTTTACTCCTTGTATATCACTCCTTAATTGGAGGGTACTTACACTTACCATCATAAGGATATTCTAATACAACAGAGTTTTCTCGTCAATAATAGTCAATGTCATTCTAACATTCGTGCATTTGCCCGCTTTGGCTCAATGGCAAAAGGTGTTCACTGTACCTCGCTGGGCTTTGTACCGACCTCCACAACGTTATCGCAGCAGCTCTCGATCAGTTCCCTGTCGTGGGTGATCACGAGAATGGTTCTGCCGTTCCGTGCTTCGCTTCTCAGCCTTTCCGCAACGAGGCGCATATTCTGCCCGTCAAGTCCGCTGGTAGGCTCATCGAGTATCAATATCCTGCGTCCGGAAAAGATGGCGCAGGCTATGGCAAGGCGCTGCTTCTGCCCGCCGGACAGGGCAGACGGGTGCGCGTCCCTGTACTCGTAAAGGCCAAGCTCGTTGAGCAGGTTCCTTGCATGGCTCTTGCTTTCTTCTGTCAATTCGGTATTCAGCAGCAGCTCCTCCGCCACGCTTGCCGTAAAAAACTGCGTTGACGTGTCGTTGCCGCAGTAATAGATCTCCTTGCGCCGGACTGCCGCTCTTGCCTTTTTCCCATCTATCAGGATATGTCCCCTTGTCTGCCTTGCCAGCCCGCAGAGGATCTGCGCAAGGGTGGTTTTCCCCGCGCCGTTTTGCCCCGTTATGGCGGTCACACTGCCCTCTGGAACGGACAGCGAAATATCCTCAAAAATAACTTCTTTGCGTATTCTTTTCGAGAGCCCTGCTGTCTTCAAGACGGCAGGGCTTTCGTCCAATACGGAGGGAGCGGGAAGGCTCTTTCCCTCGTGCGGAGAGCGCAGACCCATGCCTAAGATGTCTGCTTCTGGCAGAAGGAGCAAATCCTCCGGTGTATACTCGGCCGCTATTCTGCCGTCCCGCAGATACAAAAAGCGGTCTGCGATCCCCATCAGCCAGTCGATCCGATGCTCCGCGATGAGCAGGGTAAAGCCCTGTGCCTTGAGCTGCCGAAGGGTCTGCGCAAGCTGCCGCGTCCCGGCGGCATCGAGGTTGGCCGTCGGCTCGTCGCACACAAAGACCTTTGGCTTCATGGCATATACGGACGCAATGGCCGCCCGCTGCTTTTCTCCGCTTGAGAGGATGTCAACTGCCCTGTCTTTCAAATGGGACAGCTGCAACGCCTCTATGGCGGCGTCCGTTCTCTCCCGTATCTCCCTGGCGGACAGTCCGTAATTCTCGCAGGGAAAGGCGACCTCTCCGGCAAGCTCGGAGGAAAAGAACTGGCTTTTGGGGTCCTGAAAAACGCTTCCCACCAAACGCCCGATCTCCCATGTGGAAAGCCTTGATATGTCCTTGCCGTCTATCCTCACGCTTCCGCTGAAGGCTCCGGGGTAATAGGACGGCGCAAGCCCGTTGACAAGCCTTGTCACGGTGGTCTTGCCGCAGCCGGAAAGCCCCGTCAGCACGACGCATTCGCCGCTTTTTACCGAAAGGGAAATGTCCTGCACGCCTCTGTCTGAGTTTTCGTATTGAAAAGAAGCGCGTGTAAGCTCGATCATGCCATGCTCCTTTCCAAAACCAAATAGGAAGCCGTGACTATCGCACATGCGGCTGCCGCGATGTGATCCCGCGCCCCGATCCTTTTCTCATAATAGCTGCCGCGCACGCCCGGACGCTCCGCGCCCCTCGCGACGGCGGAAACGGAAAGCTGATCGGCAAGCTGCAACACCCGAAGAAGAAACGGAACCAGCACATACTCCATGCTCTGCACGGGATGCGCGAGCAGCTGCCCCGCCGCGGTAAGACCTCGGTTTTTCATGGACCTGCCTACGCCTTTCAGCTCCGTCCGCATGGTGGGGAAGAAGCGAAAGACCACAAGAAGCCCGAGAATGAACGGGGTGGGCATACGGAGGCGGGATAAAAACGCGGAGAGCATTCCCGGCGGCGTGGTGATCAGATCCCATGACACCAGAAAGATCGGTGACAGATTCCAGAACATCAGAACATAAAACTCCGAAAAGACCGGCATGCGCAGCCCGTGGAAGCGGATACCGTACAGCAGCAGCGCCAGCAGCAGATAAAAGCAGCCATAGGACGCGGCAAGGCGGAAGTTCCGCTGTAAGACGAGATAAAGGAGCGCCCCGCCGGTCAGGATGCAGGTGAGCAGCACATTCCCGCCGATGGTTACTCCGGCAAAGACGCACAGCAGCGCCCACAGCTTGACCGGCACCGCAAAGGATGCGTCCGCTCTCATAGAACGCCGGCCTTCTTAAAATGCCTGCGGATCAGCCGACTGCCCACCATGCAGCCTAAAAAGCCCATCAGCGTCGTAAACAGCAGAATAAAGGCCAGCCAGCTGGGAGAGGTGTAGTAACGCACATAGGAATCGATGTAGCTCTGCTCCATACCGCTTGCCAGCGCAAAATCGTAGTAGGTGTCCCAGAAGAACCAGATGGGCAGCAGATTGACCCCATTGTACAGCAGGCTTGCCGCCGTCCAGGCGGCGGTCAGCCGTTTCGGCTTTTGGCAGGAGCCTTCCTTCCAGAGAATCGCCTCGCAGAGGATTCCCACGAGAACGTAATAAGGAAGCAAGAACCAGTTGCCCATCAGCAGGAAAATCACGCCGAGGATCGTCATATAGATCAGCGTCACAAAACGCTTTCCGATCCGGCTGACCATGAGCATATAGACCGGCGCGCAGAGGAACATAGTGATCCCCACGGACAGCACCATGCTGACAAAGTCGTTGGCCATGCAGACCATATTGATAACGAGCTGGATCACGATCAGTACTGCCGAAAGCAGCACTGTGGTGATCACATCCCTGACAGACCATTTATTTGTTTCTTTCATAAACGCCTCCTTGTTTTCGGCACTTCGTTTTCCAGTATTGCACTTGGAATCCTGTTTATCTCAGCACTTTCTACGCCGTCCACTCCATGCTCTCGCTCTGGAGCTGTGCCATGTGGCGGAACAGGCCGTTCTTTTTCAGCAGCTCCGCGGGAGAGCCCATCTCAACCACGCGGCCGCCGGAGAGCAGGACGATCTGGTCGGCGTTCATGACGGTACGCATGCGGTGCGCGATGATGAGCACCGTCTTATCCTTGATCAATCCGGACAGCGCCGCCTGCACCGCCGTCTCGTTTTCCACGTCCAGCGAGGCCGTGGCCTCGTCCAGCAAAATCACCGGCGCGTCCTTCAAGATGGCGCGGGCAATGGAAATGCGCTGCCGCTCGCCGCCAGAGAGACGGGCGCCGTTTTCCCCGATCAGGGTATGGTAGCCCTCCGGCAGCTTGGATACAAAGGCGTCGCACTGCGCCGCCTTCGCCGCCGCCAGCACCTCCTCGTCGGTGGCGTCCCGCTTGCCGAGGCGGATGTTTTCCATTACGGTATCGGCAAACAGCACCACATCCTGAAATACGATGGCGTAGTTTTTCAAAAGTGCCTCGCCGTCCACCGTGGACACGTCCACGCCGCCCAGCCGCACCGTTCCCTCCGCCGGATCCCAGAAGCGGGCTGCCAACTTGGCTGCCGTGGATTTGCCGCCGCCGGAGGGGCCCACCAGCGCCGTCACCTGCCCCTGCTTCGCCGTAAAGGAAACGTCTCTTAGCACGTCCTCTTTTTCCCGGTAGGCAAAGGTCACATGCTCAAAGCGGATGTCGTAGCCATCGGGATCATATTCGGTCATACCGGTCATGCGCTTTTCGTTCTCGATCTCCTGCATACGCTCGATGCGCACCTCGCAGGCGAAAACCGCGGCCATGTTGGCAAACATGGAGCCGATGGGGTCATATACCCGGGTGGCGGCGATAAGGAACATCAGAAACGGGATCAGCGCCAGGTCGCCGCGGCTCATCAGCGTTACCCCCGTGAGGACGGTGGTGGCGATGCCCAGCTTTAGGAAAGACTGTGCCGCCGTGACTACGGAGCCTGTGAACAGCTCGCCCCGGATGGTGTCCTGCTCCGCCTCGTCCAGCCTGCGGTTCAGATCGGCGATATACCGCGCCTTCTGGTTGCACGCCTTGATCTCCGGCGCGCACTCCAGCACCTCCTGCATGGCGTCGGTGGCCGCGCGGCGGGTGACGAGGCCCTTCTTTATATGCCGCTTTTCCATGCGCCGGGAGAGATAGACCATCAGCAGCGACGCAGGCACCACCCACAAAAGAGCCAGTGCCATCCGCCAGTCGTAAAGCAGCATGCCTGCGGAAATCAGCGCCGTGGAGATGAGCGCGCCGTGCATGGCGGGGTAAAAGTGGGAGAACGCCTTTTCCAGCGTCTCCGTATCCCCCATGATGGTGGTGGTCAGGTCGGTCAGGTCCCGGTTTCCAAAGAAGGACAGCGGGAGCTGGCGCAGCACCTCTGCCAGCCGGATGCGGCGGTTGGCGCTTTCCCGGTAGGTGGCTTCGTATAGGGCTTTGTACTGGATCAGAAAGGTCACAAAGAGCGCGGCGAGGGCAAGGACGCCCGCCACCAGAAAGCGCGTAAGCCCCGCCCTTGGGTCGGTGCCGTTTGTCAGCGCCTCTACGATGCCGGAGAGCGCCGCGGCCAGCACGCCCACCGGCAGCATTTTGCTGATGTTGACCAGTACGGACCAGAACACGGCGGCCACATAGTCTTTTGCGCCCTTCTCCGTCATGGCGTATTTTTTGCGGATGCGTTCGATCATGCGGCACCTCCCACCTTCCACTGCGCGGCCTTTTGGTATTCCTCCCACATGGCGGCGTATACGCCGCCCTTTTGGAGAAGCTCGTCGTGCTTTCCTTCCTCGGCGATCTCGCCGTCCCGGATGACGAGGATGCGGTCCATGTTCCGCACTGTGGACAGGCGGTGGGCGATCATCAATACGGTTTTGCCCTTCATCAGCGCCTCGAAGGCCTTTTGTATCTTCGCCTCGTTCTCGGGGTCTGCAAAGGAGCTGGCCTCATCCAGCACCACGATGGGCGCATCCTTTAAAATCGCCCGGGCCAGCGCGATGCGCTGCATCTCGCCGCCGGAGAGGTACACGCCCTTGGCACCGATCACGGCGTCCAGCCCGCCCGGCGTCTTTTCCAGAATATCGCTGCACTGGGCAAGCTGCGCCGCGTGTAATATCTCCGCCTCCGTTGCGTCCGGCCGAGCGGCGCGGATGTTGTCTCGGATACTCTTCTTAAACAGGCGCACCTCCTGAAAGACGAAGGAGATCTGCTCCATCAGCTCCGCGGTGGGGATGCTGCGCACATCCCGTCCGCCCAGGAGCACCGCCCCTGCCTGCACATCGAAAAAGCGCGGGATCAGCCGAGCGATGGTGGTCTTGCCGCCGCCGGAGGGGCCCACCAGCGCCCACGCCTCCCCCTGCGGCAGATGGAAGCTCACATTCGTCAGCGCGGGCCTGTCCGCGCCGTCATAGGAAAAGGTGACATTCTCAAAGGAAATGCCGCTACCCGCAGGCTTGCTTACGCTGTCCGCCGCAGGCTCGGGAAGGGGGGACTCCTTCAATATGGCCTCCAGCTTGTTCACCGCCTCGGCGGCCTCCATCTGTGCGTTGACCGCGTACATCAGCCGCTCCATCATAAAGGCAAGCTGGGGCGCGAAGAAGATGTAAAACACCAGATCGGCCAGCACCGCCCAGCCGTCCGCCGCGCCGCCGATGAGAACCATTCCCAAGGGCACGAGAAGCAGGAACATGGCGTTCAGCACCACCGTAAGCAGCGTGTAGGGCATACGGCACATCATGGCGTAGCCGCTGGCAAGGTCGCGGTAGCTGAGGATGGCGGCATGAAAGCTCTTGAAGGAGTAAACCGTCTGCTGGAATACCTTGACCACCGGGATGCCCCGGACATACTCCGTGGCCTCGGCGGAAATGCGCTCTCCTGCCCGCTGGTATTCCTCAAAGAACTTCATGCCCGTCCCGGTCATCATGCTCATCAGGCAGACAAGCCCGATGATCATGGGGATCAGGCAGGCAAGCCCCATGCGCCAGTCAAAGACGAAGAGCAGTCCCACCGCCAGTATCGGCGTTACGATCCCGCCCACCGCGTCGGGGATGGTGTGGGCAAGGAGCGTTTCTGTCAGCGCCGCGTTGTCGTCAATCTGCTTGCGCAGCCGCCCCGTGAGGTTAGCGTTAAAGTACCCCAGCGGCAGGTCAATGAGATGAGCGACCGCCGCCTTTCGCATATTCGTCGCCACCCGGAAGGCCGCAAGGTGCGTACACATGAGGCCGGCGAAATAGATCGCCGCGCTCAGAAGCGCCGCCGCCAGCGCATACCAGCCGTAGCGGGCAAGCCCTGCCGGAACGCCGCCTCCCGGCGTCAAAATGCCTCTGGCCGCGTACCAGACAAAGACGAACGGGAAAATGCCGACCGCCGCCGAAACGCCGGACAGCCCGCAGCCCAATACGGACAGCCACTTATGCCCTCCGGCGTATTCCAGCAGCCTGCCCAGCACCGGCGGCTGCTTTTCTTTTTTCTGTTTGCTCATATTCCGTGTTCCTTTCTTAAAATATATAGGTTTGTTGGAGGATGCGCCGCATCGGTTAGAGGCAACTAACCGACAGTTATTTTTTTAAGGCTCATTCGAGCCTTAAAAGTCCGCTCCAGCCGGAGTGGAAAAAGATAGCCAGTTCATCAACGTATTTCATGGCTTCCTCTCTCGGCATGTCGTGGACGATGGTTTCGCACACCGCCGTAAAGTAAGCTCTTGTGATCATGTGATGAAGCTGACGAGTCATGCTCCCGGAGAGCATACCGTTTTTTCTGAGGAGGGCGTAGTATTCTTCGGATCGATCGACCTCCAGATCCACCAGCACCTCGATGAAATCCGCATAGCCCGTTCCCTCCGCCCGGCAGAGGATCAGCTTGAATTCGTCAAAATGGTCGTACATGAACGCGACAAGCTCGTGCAGGTGTTGGGTGGAAAGCTCCAGACTGTCTTTTGCTCTCCCCTCCGGGACAAGGTCAAAATAATCATCCTGTGCTGCCTTGAAGCGGGTGAGCAGCTCGCTTGCGGTCCCGCCCACAAGGTCTTCAAACAGAGCGGTCTTATCCGGGTAGTAGCCGTAGAAGGCACCCTTCGTGAAGCCCGCCTCCGCGACGATTTTATTTAGAGATGCGTCCTTAAAACCTTTCTCCAAGAACTCTCTTTTCCCAATCTCAAGGATCTTTATTTGAGTCTCTGTACGTTCCATTGGCGCCCCCCCGATATACCGGTAGTATATACTGCTGGTATATTATAACCGAGCATATTGAGTTTGTCAATGAGGCTTGCGATTTTTCTGTTTGCCCAATTCAACACAGTGCCTCTCTGTTCACCTGTCTTGGATGCTTGCGTATATTCTTTTTCAATACTCGCCATACAGCGCAAGGCAGGAACACCGCAAGAGGTGTCCCTGCCTTTTCGGATAGGCTGTTTGGCAAATGCAAACCGCGCAAGCTGCCGCTGAAGTTACCGTCAGCGGCGGGCATCATTTCTCACTCCGCCAATGCCTTGCCCAGGGCGCGGCAGGCTTCAAGCGCCGCGTCGTCGGGCGTCTCCGTGCAGATCACACTTTCGCAAACGAGGTTCACTCCTGCACTGTCGCAGTCGCTCTCCCAAGTACGCATCCACTCGCCATCACCCCAGCCGTAGGAGCCGAACAGTGCCACACGCTTGCCGCCGAGGCTACGCTTGCAGGCATCGAACATGGGCTGGAACTCCATTTCCTCCAGCACCTCAGCGCCCATGGCGGGGCAACCGAAGGCGATGGCGGCGTAGGCGTTCAGATCGCCGGGTGCGACCTCGGCGGGCGTGAGCAGCACAGCCTCTGCGCCTGCGGCGGTCATGCCCTCGGCAACGGCCCGCGCCATCGCCTCCGTATTGCCCGTACCGCTCCAATAAACAACAGCAGTTTTCATGTTTGTAAGTTCCTTTCTTTTAATGATTTTATATGATCAAACTGCAACGGCAAGCTGCTCCAGCTTTAAGCCGCTTTGCCAAAGTGTGCAGTAGATCTCCGTGCATTTTTTGTATTTTGCGAACAGCGAACGCGCCTTTTCCTCGTTGCCGTAGACCTTCCAGAGTCCGGCGCATCTGAAGCCGCCTGCGCGGTGGTCGATGAAGCCCTTCACGTCCTCCGGCGGGTAGCTGAGAAACAACCCCACCTCATGGGGGAACTCTTTGCCCTCACGGAAGCGGCAGGCAAGCCGCGCCACACAGCGCGCACAGCTCTCATCTCCATAACCCGCCTGCCGCAGCAGCTTGGATGCCTGCGCGTCCCGCAGATCCCGCCGCAGCTCGGCGGGGCGATAGAGGTAGAGAAGTGCCTGCCCCGCCAGAAAGCGGATCGGCAGCAGGCAAAGCCCCTTGGGCGACAGCCGCCGGTTCAGCTGCCGGATATCCGTCATCAGTGCCTCGTGATCCTCGCAGGGGAAGGGAAACAAGCTCCCCGTCTTGATTCCCGCCAGTGTCGGCGCACCTTGACGGATCAGTATTTCTTCAGACATTCGCTCTCGCCTCCTTTGAATGTTTATTGGTTAGCATACTCTAACCATATAGCCCTTGAGAAGCCGCCCGAAGGCGGCTCTTCAAAGATCACCGACTGCCGCCGTGAACGGGCGTCATGGTTCTCTGCCAAGTAAGCCTCGGATGCAGACCGGCATTGCTGATGTCATCGATGCTTTACTTTATTCCCACCAGCAATGTTGAGCCGCGAAGCATCAGGCGTTTGGCCTCCTTCGGTGTCATGAAGCTGCCGTCGGTCGTGTCGATCAGCTCCACGCACTCATAGCCCATATCCCTGAGCTTTTGGACAAATGCCTGCATATCGCCGTATCTACCGGGCGACATCAGGTCGTGGATGGCAAACGTTCCGCCCTTTTTCAGAACCCGCAGTGTTTCCAGCAGAAGTGCCTGCTTGTCTTTCCCCGCGATATTGTGATAGACATAGTTGCTGATCACCGCGTCAAAGCTCTCGTCGGGGAAATCCAGCTTCACGGCGTTCCCGCGCCGGAACGAAGCGTTTTTCACGCCCTCCGCAGCGGCATTTTTTTCGCACAGCGGCAGACTGAAGGAGGCGTATTCCTTGCCCCAGCGGTCTATACCGATCATTTTCCCCTGGGGATTGCGCTTTGCGCAGGCAATTGTCAGCGCGCCGCTGCCGCAGCCGATGTCCAGTCCCACGCCGCCCTCCGGGAGTGTGATATGCTTCGCCGTACCGTCAATGATCTGCTTTGAGAGCTTGCGCTTGCCGTCATAGGAAAAGCTCCGATAGGCATACACACACCACTCGGTGTACTTTGCACAGACGACAAAAGCGATGCCGAATACCACGCCCAGCACGACGCGCAGCTTTCCGCTCACACCGATGCCGAATACGCCGAAAACGAGCAGCAGCGCAAGCGATAGTGCTGTTCCCGCAATGAGCGAAAACATCATTCCCTTGGGAATCCAGTTTTTGTAGTCAGGCTTCATTCTTGGACTCCTTTCCT